>Ga0114909_1000178_pt1 | contig 49894 bp, 45 predicted proteins | sample MalvireepMed_906_FD_87290 | JGI IMG/M metagenome (GOLD analysis project Ga0114909, IMG submission 87290) | Marine viral communities from the Global Malaspina Expedition - Malaspina viral metaG DeepMed_906 | ecosystem: Environmental > Aquatic > Marine > Oceanic | place: Mediterranean Sea...
GCAGCGGGCCATTGACCTATGTTATCTAATTCTAAATTGTCAAACTGGGATGCATCAAACTTTATCATTTTGTGCCTCCTTTACCATTAGTATCATTAATTAAACCTTTGATTTTTACTTTCATCTTGAAACTACTCAAAAGTTTGGGAGAACCATCATCAGCGGTAATAGATTCAGGTGTAGCGTCAACAAATAAGTCAGATAATTCAACTGCGCGAATCATATTTGCCAAATGGTTATTTGATTCACTTTTACCAGTCAGGTGTATGCTATTTCCTTGCTTCTCAAGTTGAGTGATATATACACCGTTGGGTATGATCTTCGCTATCTCATCAAGTACTTGCGTACCAACATTTCGACTACGCTGTAATTGTTCAATTACATCAATACGTTTTTGCAAAGCTGCTTTCTTTTCATTTAGAGTTCGAATTTCAGCTATTTGCACATCAAGTTGTGCAATCTCATTTTTCAAATACTGATTTTTAGCATTTTGGCCATCAATTCGCGCCTGATAATAAAAGTTCACGACAAGAATAAGCGCAAAAGCTATTAACCCTATCGCGGTTAATATACTAAAGTACTCTTTTTGTTGTGCTTTGAGCGCAGCTTCACGCCAAGGGAGTAGATTTATATGTGCCATGGGGTAAAACTCCTTAAAGCTAAACCAGTGGCCACCATCAATTGCGGTGCAACACTAGTCAATTCACCTTTATCTATTGAATCACTAAGTGTCATACTATTAAACGGGTTAGCAACAACTGTGTGTATACCGAGCTCTTCAGTTAATAAGCTTTCTACCCCCTCAAGGGCTGCAGTACCGCCTGAAATAAGTAAGTAGTCTACTTTATCTTGTCCACTCGTGGTTAAAAACATTTGAATAGCACGTCGTATTTGCTGCATTAACACGGTATGAAAAGGCGCTAGCACCTCAAAGGTATAATTAGGTGGCAAATCATTAGATATTTTCGCCTGCTCGGCATCTTCAAATGACTTGTTATAATAAGAAACGATTGAACGTGTGTATTGTTCGCCGCCAAACATTTGATCACGACTGTAGATATGTTTGCCCGCATCCGTTGCCGAGAACAAAGTCACGGTTGCACCAATATCAACTATTGCAACCATTTTATCTTTAGCATCTTCAGGTAATAAAGGTAGGCATAAATCGTAAGCTCGTCCTACGGCATAAGATTCAACATCAATGACCTTAGCATTAAAGTCACCAGCATCAAGTGCTGCCACTCGAGCTTCAATGGACTCAGTCCGAGCAGCACTTAATAATACATTAACTTTACTGGGATCTGACTCGTTGATATCTAATGTTTCAAAGTCAAGACTCACTTCGTCTAATGGAAATGGAATCAAACTATCAGCTTCTATTTCAATTTGACTAGCAAGTTCTTCTTCAGTCAAAGCAACATCCATATAAATAACTTTTGTTATGACTGTTTGCCCAGAAACTGCTGCTGCCGCTTCCGTTGCTTTAGCGGAGATATTTTTTCTTATTCTTTCTATGACGTTGCCAACTGCTTCAATGTCTTGAATTTCACGATCTATTACAGCTCCACGAGACATAGGCTCAATTGCATAATCTTCTAAGATGTAACCTTCCGCCCCTTGACTTAGCAAAACCGCTTTAACTGCATGAGAACCAATATCGATTCCCACCATCATTGGGATTTTCTTTTTCCATAAATTGTCTAGCATAACAGCCCACAAATCTTATTTTTGTAATTATTTTAGACGTAAAATACGCATAAATACATTTATTACATGCTTTTACACGATATACTAGTATTATCTTACATTTTTATCAACTAAAAGAGTTTTTGTTGTGTTTTCAGTAAAGAATCTATTAAAAATCAGTTTGCTATTGTTAACTTTAGCTTTTTTATCTGCTTTTGCTTTATACTTGAATATGCGTAGTGAATTGCCCGACGTGAATTCATTAAAAAGTATTCAATGGCAAACACCAATGCAAATTTATAGCAGTGATGGTTTATTGATCTCCCAATTTGGTGAAAAAAAGCGTATTCCTTTAACTCTTGAGCAAACACCAAAGCAATTAATAAATGCATTATTAGCAACTGAAGATGACCGTTTTTACTTACATTTTGGCGTAGATCCTATTGGCATGGGGCGTGCTGTTTTAGGTAAGTTAATGGGTCAGGATAAGGGCGGTGCCAGTACCATTACCATGCAAGTTGCTCGTAACTTCTTTTTAACCAGAGAGGTAACATATACTCGAAAAATACGTGAAATATTTTTGTCCTTTAATATTGAAAGCTTATTAACAAAAGACGAAATATTAATGCTTTACATCAATAAAATAGAACTAGGTCACCGCGCTTTTGGCTTTGGTGCTGCAGCGCAGGTGTACTACGGTAAAAACATTAATGAGCTTAACTTAGCACAAATAGCCGTCTTAGCGGGTTTACCTAAAGCCCCATCTACGTTGAACCCTATACGTTCACCAATAAGAGCGAAAGAACGACGCTCTGTTGTTTTAAAACGCATGTTAGTAAGTGGTTACATTTCAGAAGACGATTATATAACTGCAAATTCTGCAGAAATCACAGGTAAACGCCATGGTGCTGAAATTGAATTAAGTGCCCCTTACGTGGCTGAAATGGCACATCAAAAAGTACTTGAATTGTATGATCAAGAACGAGCTTATACCAGTGGCTTTAAAGTATTTACAACAGTTAATGAAAAACTACAAACGACAGCGCAAAGAGCCGTTAAAAATAACCTAATGAGCTATGACCAACGACATGGCTATCGTGGTGCATTACAATCTTTACGTCCTGAATTTAAGAAAAATAAGCTAGCAGAAATTAAAGCTAGAAGTCGCTCTGAAGCTAAGAACCGCTATATCGAGAAAGAAATTAGCCAGCCATTATATGAGCAAGAAATTAGTGACGCACTTAATCAAATACAATACTACCAAAGCTTAGTGCCTGCCGTGGTTGTTAGAGTTGATGAATTCTCTGCAGAAATCATGTTAATAAATCAACAAACCGCAACAATCAATTGGTCCGGCATGGCATGGGCTAGAGCATATATCAGCGATCAAAAGCAGGATGTTCCGCCTAAATTTGCAAGTGATATACTAACGTATGGTGATATTATTTTGGTTGAACCGGATGACGATCAATCATATCGTTTAAGCCAACTCCCGCAAGCAAGTGCCGCCATGGTCTCTCTCTCTCCTGATAATGGTGCAATAAAAGCGGCAGTTGGAGGATTTAGCTTTAAACAGAGTCAGTTCAATCGCGTTACTCAAGCTAAGCGTCAAGTAGGCTCTAACATTAAACCTTTCGTTTATTCTGCTGCTTTAGAGCATGGCTTTACTTTAGCCTCTTTAGTCAATGATGCTCCTATTGATCAATGGGATAAAGGCGGTGGTAATGTTTGGCGTCCAAAAAACTCTCCCGATGAATATGCAGGCCCTATAAGAGTCCGATTAGCCCTAGCACGTTCTAAAAATGTTGTTGCTGTACGCTTACTAAAAAGTGTAGGTTTAGAAAATATTATTAATCACTTATCATCTTTTGGTTTTTCACCTGATGAGCTACCTCGCAATGAGTCATTGGCACTTGGTTCTGCTTCACTAACTCCTCTAGAGGTCGCAACAGGTTTTGCTACTTTTGCTAATGGCGGCTTTTTAATTGAACCCTACCTAATTGAGCGTATAGAAAATAGTGATGGAGAAATTGTTTACCAAGCCAATCCCGTAATGGCTTGCGACCCTTGTGCCAGTGAAATAATTCCGCCAAATACTATCAATACTCACTCGATTGAAAGTGACCAAGACCTAACCCCTAATGCACTTGTTGATAATATTTCCATACAATCTGCACCTAGAGCCATTACTGCACAAAATGCCTTTTTGATTACAGAAGCCTTAACCAGTGTTATATGGGATGCTGACTGGTCAGGCTCTGATGGTTGGCAAGGCACAGGTTGGCGTGCTCGAACTTTAAAGCGCCGAGATATTGCCGGCAAAACGGGGACAACAAACGAAGCCAAAGATGCTTGGTTTTCCGGCTATAGTAGACGTCTAGTAACAACTTCATGGATTGGTTTTGACGATCCAAGTCGTAACCTAGGAAGAAGTGTTTATAACAATAACCTAAGCAAAAATCAGATCACAGGTAAAGAGTTTGGCGCAAGGTCTGCACAACCGGCTTGGATTGATTTTATGAAAGTAGCATTAACTGATTTAGCTGTTGAGCCATTTCAACCGCCAGTAGAAATAGTTTCAGTACGCATAGATAAAATATCAGGTAAGTTGACCACTAAAACTGATAAAAGCAGCAGATTCGAGTATTTCAGACTTGATAAGGCCCCATCTGATTATTTAAATCAAGATAACAGTGGTGATATTTTTACAGGTGATGACACAGATAAAGAAGAAGAGCTATTTTAATCAATATAGAGTGACTGGGATAAATAAGTTTATCTCTGTCACTCAAGAATTTTGTCAGATTTCTTTAATAAAGACTTTCGAGTTTCGTTGGATATTGTACATTTTCTGCTTACCTTTAGGTAAACTTGAGGTTGCCTGCTCAACAAAACCTTGCTCTTGAAACCAGTGTGCGCTTACTGTGGTCAAAACAAAAAGCTTAGCCAAGTCTTGCTGCTGAGCTTTTTTCTCTACAGCATTTAGAAGACGTAATGCCCGGTGACCACCACGGTAATCAGAGTGAGTAACTACACAGGCAAGCTCACCGCTTTTTGATTCAGGGTAAGGATATAATGCCGCACAAGCAATTATTACATCTTCTTTTTCAATAACGATAAACTGGTTAATTTCTATTTCGAGCAATTCTCGCGAACGTTTAACTAAAATACCTTCAGCTTCCATCGGTGCAATTAACTCTAAAATACCTGCAACATCGTCAATTGTCGCAGTGCGTAACTGCTCTTTATGCTCTTGGGCAATCAGGGTTCCTGAACCGTCTCGAGTAAATAGCTCTTGCAATAAACCACTATCACTCTGGTAACTAACACAGTGACAACGCTCTATACCGTTTTCACTACTTTGTATGATTGCGCGCAATAGCAATTGACGTACATGACAATCTTTTTCATTCAACAAGCTTTTAACTGTGCGTACACTACAGCTTCGAATAAGTTCACCTGACTGATCTAATAGGCCATCATCTTCCGTTAAGGTAATAAGTTTATCCGCTTTCAAGGCGATTGCCGTTTGCGCAGCAACATCTTCTAACGCTAAATTAAACACTTCCCCTGTTGGTGAGTAACCAATGGGAGATAACAATACGATAGAGCCGTAATCAAGCTGCATGTTAATGCCATCAGAATCGATTCTACGTACACTTCCAGTATACTTATAGTCAACACCATCACGAACACCCATGGGCATAGCAACAACAAAGTTACCTGTACTGACACGGATTTGTGAGCCGTGCATTGGCGAATTAACTAAACCAGTAGAGAGTAAAGCTTCGATATGTAAGCGCAGCGAACCTGTAGCATCTTTAACTGCGACTAACGTTTCCGCGTCAGTTACTCGTATATTGTTTTCAACACGTCTGCTGATACCACGTTGTGCTATTCGATCTTCAATTTGAGGTCTAGCGCCATGCACGACAACAAGTTTTACCCCTAGGCTTCGTAATAGAGAAATATCATGGATAATATTGGCAAAATTGGGGTGCGACACTGCCTCTCCTCCAAACATTAATACAACAGTCTTTCCTCTGTGAGCATTAATGTAAGGGGCAGCATTTCTGAACCATTTGACATTATTTTTGTCGCTACTATCCATTTTGATATTTCTTTTTTTGCTTAAGTTTAAGTATTAAATAACAGTTATTTTAAGATGTATGCCATAGCAACTTCATCTGCTGGATCTTTATGTTCACTGGGTTCGCTATCTTCAATGATATTACTTGCTAATGAGTTTTTATCAATTAGGCTAAAACCTAGTTTACTGAAATAATCAGGTATATAAGTCAGTACAATAATTTGCTGAAGCTCCATTTGATGTGCAAATTCAAGTAAGTACTGCACTAAAGCCTCACCTTGTCCTTGTTTTTGCATACTCTCATCTATAACAACAGAACGTATTTCAGCTAAGCCAGTTTGATAAATATATAGCGAAGCACAACCTACAACTTGGCCATCTATTTCCGCAACAACAAAGTTCTGGATATCATAAATAATATTGTCACGGCTGCGCGGTAATATTTCGCCTTTTTCAGCCCAGAAAGTTACTTGCTGATAGATTTTATCGACATCAGACATTTTAGCTCTGCGAACTGACATTGCAGCAGCACGCTGGGCGTTTAACCTTTGTTTCACTTGTTTAAGTGCTACTTCCGTTTGATGTTTGCCTGGCGCACCAACAACATTTTCGTTCAATATTTCGCGCTCTCCGGATTGGATAGTGGCCAGCGCTTGTTCAACTTGCGCACGCGAGGTACCGCCTAGTGCTTCACGTTTATCCAAGGTAGATTCAATAGATAAATGTTGGTAAACATCTTGGCCTATTTCTTCGCTAAATTCTTGCAACTGAGTTAGCGTTAAGTCCTCTAAAGGACAACCATGCTCAATTGCCGCTAGAACAACTTCACCAACAATGTGATGTGCTTCTCTAAACGGGATATCTTTACTTACTAAGTAATCAGCAAGTTCAGTAGCATTGGCATAACCTTGTTGAGCGGCAGCAAGTGTGCGTGAACGATTCACTTTTAATCCATCAGCTACTAATACCGCCATTTCCATACATTCTTGCCAAGTATCTAAAGCATCAAAAAGACCTTCTTTGTCTTCTTGCATATCTTTATTATAAGCAAGCGCTAATGCTTTCATAGTCGTTAACATACCTGTTAAGGACCCAAATACACGACCCGCTTTACCACGAATTAATTCACAGGCATCAGGGTTTTTCTTTTGTGGCATTAACGATGAACCAGAGCTCACTAAGTCGCTCATTTCAACAAAACCAGCTTCACCCGAGTTGTAGAAAATTAAATCTTCGGCAAAACGAGATAAATGCATCATAGAAATGCTGGCACTCGCCAATAACTCAATAACATGGTCACGGTCAGAAACAGCATCTAAACTATTCATGGTCGCGGTTCTAAAGCCTAGGTTATGTGCTAAAGCATTACGATCTATAGGGTAAGCTGTACCGGCTAAGGCACCTGAACCTAATGGTGAAACATCTAGGCGATAAAGCGCATCTTTTAAACGGCCAATATCACGGTTAAACATTTCTACGTACGCTAGACACCAATGTCCAAAGGTAACAGGTTGAGCACGCTGTAAATGGGTGTAGCCTGGTAATACAGTGTCTTTTTCACGTTCAGCTAAATTCATCATTGCTTGCTGTAAATTTACGAGCGCAAATAATAATTCTCCACCAGTTTCTTTACACCACAACTTTAAATCTGTGGCGACTTGGTCATTTCGACTGCGACCTGTATGAAGTTTTTTCCCTAAATCACCTGTTTTTTCAATCAGTGCAATTTCAACCCAACTGTGAATGTCTTCAGCATCCGATAATAAAATCTGTTTAGGATTTTCTTCAACTGAAGTTTTAATTTCTAACAATGCGGATTGTAAGCGTGTTAACTCTTCATCATTCAAGATACCAACACTGTGAATTGCTTCTGCCCAAGCAATTGAGCCAACAATATCTTGCACGGCCATGCGATAATCAACGGGTAATGAATCATTGAATTTTTTAAATTGCACGCTAGCTTTTTCTTTAAAGCGTCCACCCCATAAGGCCATAATTACTTCTCCTGATCTTTTTGGTTATCTTTTTGAGATAGGGCTGTAATTCTGCTTGATAAACTGAACAAACGAATGAAACCTTCTGCGTGTTTTTGGTCATAAACATCATCAGCACCAAAAGTCGCAAATTCTTCAGAATATAAGCTATTTGGCGAACGACGTTGAGTTACTTGCGCCATACCTTTATACAGCTTAACCACAACATCACCGGTTAATTTTTCCGCGAATGAAGCAGCAGAAGCTAATTGTGCTTTTGCTAATGGTGTAAACCAACGACCGTCATAAATAACGTGCGAGAACTCAAGACCAACTGATTCGCGGTACTTAAGTGATTCTTTATCTAAAATTAACGTTTCTAAACCTTTATAGGCCGCCATTAAAATAGTGCCGCCTGGAGTTTCATAACAGCCGCGTGATTTCATGCCAACCAAGCGGTTTTCGACGATATCAATACGACCAACACCGTGAGCTGCACCTTTTGCATTCAAGTACATTAACGCTTCATAAGCGCCTGCACCTTTTTCAGAGAAATCTTTGCCATCAACGCTAACTAATTCACCCTCAACAAAACTTAATTGCACTTTTTCAGCAACATCTGGCGCATCCATTGGGTCTACTGTCATAGTCCACACTTCTTTAGATGGTTCACACCATGGATCTTCTAACTCGCCACCTTCATGAGAGATGTGCCAAGCATTTGCATCACGGCTGTAAATTTTAGTTAATGAAGCGGCACACGGAATATCACGTTCTGCTAAATAATCTAATAAATCTTCACGTGAAACCATATCCCATTCACGCCATGGCGCAATGACAGTAAGCTCTGGTGCCAGTGCAGCAAAACAAGATTCAAAACGAACTTGGTCGTTTCCTTTACCAGTACAGCCATGACATACCGCATCAGCACCTACTTTCAGCGCAACTTCTATATGTGCTTTTGCAATAATAGGACGTGCCATCGAGGTACCTAATAAGTACTGACCTTCGTATACCGAACCTGTTTTAAGAATTGGGTAAATGTACTCTTTAACATATTCTTCTTTAAGATCTGCGACATAACACTCAGAGGCACCTGAAGCGATAGCCTTTTCTTTGATGCCTTCAAGTTCTTCTTCACCTTGACCAACATCGGCACAAAAGGCAACAACCTCACAGTTATCATAATTCTCTTTCAACCACGGAATGATGGCTGAAGTATCAAGACCGCCTGAATAAGCTAAGACTACCTTTTTAATTTCTTTCTTTTGAATACTCATAATTTTGCTCTCTAAATTTGTTTAATTTTGTTAATTTGTTTCGTTGTTATGCCCAAGTTCTCTTATTGGCAATCACAATAGCTATTTTTTAAGCTAACAAGGTTACTAACACAGAATTTTGTGCCCACATTCTGTTTTCAGCTTGCTGAAAAACTTTAGCCATATCACTATCAAATAGCTCAGTGGTAATCTCTTCCTCTAAATGTGCTGGTTGGCAGTGCAACACCATGCTCGCCTGTGCATCAGCCATCAGCGCATGATTCACTTGATATGGCGCAAAGTGTGCTAATATTTCAGCTTTCTTGCTGGCATCTTCATCACCCATAGAAATCCATGTATCAGTATAGATAACATCCTGCTTACCAATAGCGTTAATATCTGTAGTAGCGGTAAAAGTTGCACCCGATTTTTTAGCTAGGTTTTGTGTTTTATCAATCATGTCAGCTTGAGCTTCATAACCCACAGGAGTCACCAAAGTAAAATCAACACCCAATATTGCTGCCATTAACATCAATGAGTTTGATACATTATTCCCATCACCAACATAAGCGAGTTTCACGTCTGTTAGTTGGCTTTTGCCTAATGCCGCTAAACTTTCTTGTAAGGTAACAAAGTCAGCTAGAGCTTGGCATGGGTGATATAAATCACATAAAGCGTTAATCACAGGAACACTAGCATGCTCTGTTAAGCCTTGAATTGAATCGTGGCTAAATACTCGAGCGACAATTAAGTCTGCAAAACATGACAAATTTTTTGCATAATCACTTACACGTTCACGTTCACCTAACTTACCGTTTTGCTGCCCTAAATATAGCGCATGGCCACCTAATTTATTAATCCCCATATCAAAGCTAACATGGGTTCTTAATGACGGTTTTTCAAAAATCATTGCTACTGACTTGCCTGTCAGTACTTGGTTATAATTTTCAGGGTTTGCTTTTATCTTTATTGCCAGCTCAATTAAAGCTAATAATTGTTTTTTATTAAGCTGATCATCAGCTAAAAAGTTATTCAAATTCAACATAAGTATCTTCTTCTACATTATTTATTGCTTGGTCACTAATCAGGTTGTATTTGTGTACCTATACCCTGACCTTTAAGTAGTTGCGTAATTTGTTCTGGCGATTGCCAACTGGCAACCGCGATACTTCGTCGTAATTGTTTTGCAGCATGTAAAGCCGCATTAACTTTTGCTGTCATACCTCCAGCTATAATACCTTGGGATATTAACTCACTCGCTTGAGCATTATTAAGCGATGCTAGGTATTCACCATCACCGCCTTTTACACCATTAACATCTGTTAGTAACAACAATTCTGCATTTAATAGCTGACAAATAGTCACGGCAGCATCGTCAGCATTAACATTTACCAAGTCGCCACCTTTTAAGGCTCCAATGGAAGAAATAACAGGTAAAAACTTACTAGCTATTAAGCTATCTAATAACTTGCTATTGTTAGGTTGAGGAATACCAACTTGTCCTAAATCTAGCTCTGATAAAGCACAACTGACCATGTCACCATCATTAAGTGATAAACCCACTGCAGCCAACTGCATGCTATTTGCAGTAGCAACAATCGTCTTATTAACGGTACCTGCAAGTGCACCACTAATTATTGCTATTTGATCTTTAGGGGTAACTCTCAATCCATGTTTTTTAGTGGTAGTAAAACCTGCTTGAGCTAACATTTCATCAACTACACAGCCCCCGCCATGTACTAAAACAACTTGTTTATCACTCAGCTTAGCAATGACTGCTAATAATTCCTTAAGTGCTGAAGCATGCTCAAGAATTGCTCCGCCTATTTTAATGACTAGTGGTTTGCTCATAGATAACCTCTTAGCTATTTAAAACGTTATTGGGGATCAAGCTATATTCACTTGGCAACCCTTGGGAAATATTAAAGCACTGCAAAGCTTGAGAAGCGGCACCTTTTAGTAAGTTGTCGATAGCACAACTAATGACTAAAACTTGCTTTTCCTCATCAAGACGCCAATGAACATCTGCAAAAGGTGTATTAGCAACATTAGCTATTTCAGGCCATGATTTAACAAGTCTCACTAAAGCTTTATCGCTATATGCTTCATTAAAAGCTTCGTCAATTTGCTTAGCATTAACACCTGGCTTAACTTGCAAAGTTACTGTCGCCATCAAACCTCTTTTATAAGGCGCTAAATGCGGGTTAAAAATTACTTCTGCATTGGCTTCTTGAGATATTTCAGGTTGATGCCTGTGCTGTAAAATATTGTAGGCTTTTAAACTAACTTCGTTAAAATTGGTTGCTAAAGAGGCATTTCTACCTGCGCCACTAACACCACTTATGCCGTTGACAACAATCAGTGAGTTATCTAGGTGTAAATTGTTACTGGTAATTGGCTTTAAGCAAAGTAGGCTAGCCGTTGGGTAACACCCCGGCACTGCCACTAAATTTGTTTGTGAAATATCTTCTTGCTGCCATTCAGCCAAACCATATTTAGCAGTTGCTAACGCATCAGTATTAGCATGTTCGAAACCATAATATTTAGGATAATCTTGGGCATCTTTCAATCTAAAGCCACCGGATAAATCAAAAACTTTAACACCTGCTTCAACAAAAGCTTGCGCCCAATCTGCACTAAACTCATGTGGTGTGGCAAAAAAGACAATATCAAGGGTTGCAGCATATTCATCAAACCAAGATTGTGAGAATGCTGCCAATGGTAAGTCACATACACCATGAAATCGGCCGTGTAGGTCACTGAACAGTTTGCCTTCTGAACTAGAGTTTTCAGAAACGACTAAATGCTTTATGGTCACAGCATCATGATTACCAAGTAAGCCAACCAGTTCAGCACCTGCGTAACCGCTAGCACCAATTATCGCAGCATTGACCGCGACTTTTTGCATACTGTTATTCGAATCTGATATAGCCTTTGTCATTTTTGAAGTAGCCTTATGAAAGCAGGTTATTTACACTATGAAGGTAAATTAACACTCTATGGGTAGTTATGCAACAAACAAGCATAACTATTTAAGTAATTATTCAAATTCGAGAAATTTTATGCACAAACTGCCTAACTTCAGTCAAAGTCTAACGCAATTAATTGCGCTTTCTTCCATTAGCTCTACTCAAGCCAGCTGGGATCAAGGCAATAAAGAAGTTATCCAGTTACTTGCTACTTGGTTTGAACAACTAGGTTTTGACATTGAAGTTCAGCAAGTACCTAAAACAACCAATAAATTTAATTTACTCGCCAAACTAGGCAGTGGTGAAGGCGGATTATTATTAGCTGGTCATAGCGATACGGTACCTTTTGATGAAAATCGTTGGCAGTCAGATCCTCATAAAGTGCTAAGCCAAGATGACAAATTTTTTGGTTTGGGTACATGTGATATGAAAGGTTTTTTTGCTTTTATTTTGCAAGTGACAAAAAGCTTAACCGCCAAGCAGTTAAAAAAGCCATTATATATATTGGCCACTGCTGATGAAGAAACTACCATGGCAGGAGCGCGTTTTTTTGCTAAGAGCCAAAGCATTAAACCTGATGTAGCTATTATTGGAGAGCCTACAGGTTTAGTACCTGTAGTCATGCATAAAGGTCACATGTCACACCGTATTAGTGTTGAAGGTAAGTCAGGTCATTCAAGTAAGCCTAACTTAGGCGTTAATGCCATCGAAATCATGTATAAAGTTATTGGTCAATTAATCGAGCTCAAAGAAACGTTTAATGTTAACTATAAGAACGAAGCATTTGATGTACCTGCGCCTACGCTAAATTTTGGCGCTATTGCCGGTGGTGATAATGCCAATCGTATTTGTGGCCATTGTCATTTAGATATCGACTTACGTTCTTTACCCGGCATGAAAGATGAAGAGTTGATTAATTGGTTAAGTGAGTCATTAAAGCCATTAGCTGAATTATACCCCGGTCGCATTAGCTTTGAAGAAATGCACCCAAGCTCACCTAGCTTTGAGCAAAAGAAGCCAGATGACTCAGTTGAAAAAAGCTTTATTGATATTGCTGAAGAAATAAGTGGCCACTCTTGCTGTGCTGTTAACTACGCAACTGAAGCACCTTATATTCAGCAGTTAGGCTGTCAAACTATCGTTTTAGGCCCAGGCTCAATTAATCAAGCTCACCAACCCAACGAATTTTTAGCGCACAGTGAAATAGATAAAACTGAAAAGCTATTAACAAAAATGATCCAACGTTACTGTTTATAGTCTTGCTATTACCGTCAATAAAGTGAGAAGGTAGTAAAAGAGCATAATAATAAGAAAGGAAGCAAAATGACAATAATGCAAAAAGTTTATTGGTTTATTGCCAGTATTGGAAATATCTCCGCGCTATTGTTAATAAGTCAAACCAGTAGTTGGTTTGCTTTGCTTCTTTTTGTTTTCACTGTTGCTTATACACTAATTGGTTATTACGACCTTACCCATAGTAAGCACAACCTCAATAAGCTCTATCCTGTTGTAGCCTATTTACGATATTTTTTAGAGTCATACCGTGTAGAGATACAACAGTATTTTATTGCCAGTGATACTGAAGAGAGACCTTTTAATCGAGAACAGCGCACCTTGGTTTACCAGCGTGCTAAAAACATTCGTGATACCGTTGCATTTGGTACCCAACGAGACTTACTGGCTGAAAATTATCTCAGCCTGTGGCACTCTTTAGCGCCAAAACATATCACAGAGCAAGCTAAACGTATCACTGTGGGCGGGGCTGATTGCCATCAACCTTATCAAGCCTCTTATTTAAACATTTCTGCCATGAGCTTTGGCTCATTAAGCGCCAATGCCATTGCAGCGCTTAACTTAGGCGCAAGAAAAGCACATTGTTATCATAATACTGGTGAAGGTGGTGTTAGCCCATATCATTTAAAACATGGTGGTGACATTGTTTGGCAAATTGGTACTGGTTTATTTGGCTGTCGTGATCATCAAGGTAACTTTGATGAACAAAACTTTGTTACTACTGCAACAAAATCATCGATAAAAATGATTGAAATAAAGCTTTCACAAGGTGCTAAACCTGGACATGGCGGCGTATTACCTAAAGCTAAAATAACGCAAGAAATTGCCAATATTCGTAACATCCCGATGGACAAAGATTGCATATCTCCAGCAGTAAACCCTGAATGTACAACACCGATTGCCCTATTAAATTTTGTTAAAAAATTGCGAAAGCTTAGTGGTGGAAAACCGGTAGGTTTTAAGCTTTGTATTGGTAATCCTGCTGAATTTCTTAGTCTCTGTAAAGCGATGCTTGAAACTGGTATAACACCTGACTTTATTACGGTTGACGGTGCCGAAGGCGGTACGGGTGCAGCTCCAATTGAGTTCTCAAACCGTTTAGGTATGGTATGTTTAGAAGCAGTAAATTTTGTTCATAACGCACTAATTGGCGTTGGTTTACGCGATAAGATCCGCATTATTGCTTCTGGAAAAACTGCCACTAGTTTTGATCTGTTAGCTAAAATAGCGCTTGGGGCTGATTTGGTTAACGCTGCACGAACTATGATGCTAGCTATAGGTTGTGTACAATCAAAACACTGCAATACCAACTTATGTCCTACGGGCATTGCGACCCAAGATCCTGCCAGAAGCAAGGCCATTGATCTTGTTGATAAAAGTGAGCGAGTGAAAAACTTCCATGATAATACTTTGGCGAGTTTTTATGAGCTTGTTGGCAGTATGGGTCTCGATGATCCGGCCAAATTAATGCCACAAATGATCAAACGCCGTTCTCCCTATGGGCGCTTAATTTCTACAGGTTGTTTAAGCAAACCGCTTAAAGCAAATGCCTTATTAAACATGCCTAGCGTTAACATAAATGAAGAGCAGTCAAACAATTACTCTCCTTGGCAGCACTGGTGGCACAGCTGCAGTGCTGAGCAGTTTTATGTTGAAGATAACTTTATTTTATTACCTGAAGAAATGACTCTGCAAAGATAACTCTGATGCAATTTATCGCCCTAATGAATTAGTTTATCTATTCAGCAAAGTTCTAAATTGCAGCTTATTGTAGCTATAAATATTTCAACCAAACTGAATTCGGATGTTTTGCCTTAAAAGCTCGATACCATAAACAAAACGGATAGAGCATTATTAGCATTACAGCCGTGATCAAATAGGTCATCGGTAAATCAGTAAACTTTTTTAAATCACCAAAGTTCGCTGTGCCAGTTAAAAAGAGTCGATGCACCAAATAAAACATCATTGAGGTTTGCCCAAAGACCAACAACACACCATTCGGCCGTGAACCTATCAACTGTTCTAATTTGATCATACTCGCCAAAATCACAGACATTAAGCCCAACTCTAAAAAGATAAAACTCATTGATGGAGGATACTTACTGACATGTAACCACTGTTGCCAACTAAAGCCTTCGCGGTATAAGTACATATTGCCATAACCATTAAAATAGCGAACAGCAACGAAGGCAAGCAAAGCGGATATTCCTAATGAGAACAGTAGACTTGCTGGGGTAAACCGCGTTTTCCCTTGTCCGTAATCAAGAATAAAACGGCCAAAAACCCAGCCTAGAAGCATTACCGATAACCAAGGTACAAACGCATAAGAAATGCTTATTTCAGCGCTGTAATATTTGGCAAAAAATAAAGCTGAAATAACAGATTGACTAGCAACATCAAATGACCAAAACAGGCCAGTTACCCATTCGCCAGCAATAACCCATGCTAAGGCAATAACGATAAGGGCTGTAGAAGATAATCTACGGAACAAAGCCATACACATCATAGCAATGCCTATGGCATACAATACTTGAAAGGTTAATTTCCCTCCAAAAATTGATATTAAAGTAGGATCTAAAATTGCGATGAAAGCACCACGAATTAATATATCTTTATCAATAGCCTTACTATCGAAACCGTTTGATAGCTTTCGCTCAACACTGATAGCTAAAGCCGTGCCTGCTAAAAAGACAAACACTGGTGCGCAAATATGACTGATCCAACGGGTAAAAAACTCAAATGCAGGTAAAGGTGTGCCGATTATATAGTTTGCAGCTGAATCCTTAGCTAAGTGACTGGCATTGTATGCCATAGAAACGTGGTCGAGAACCATGATAATCATGACAAAACCACGCATCCAATCAATTGCTGCTATTCTCTTTGATTTAACTGCTACCGACATAATTTATCCTTGTGAGTACTGCCGTCAATGGCAGTTTTATTCGACTTTATTCCATAACTTTTGATTGGTTTTCACTGAAAAGTATTCTTTGGCATGCCAGCAGCGTGGTAACAAATCGAGTTGTTTTCGCTCTTCTGCATTAGAACTTAATAATTCTAATATTTCATTTAGGCGTTCTTTACTTAATGTCGCTAATTTTTTAGCGGTTTGAGAAAAATATAAATTACTATTTTCTTTAATAACAACGTCATGGCCAAAGCCCATAAATGCGAGCTTTCGGGTAACCATACGACATATGGGTTGTTTAGGCTTCTCAGGATACAGTCCATTTACTATGGCATATTCATAACAGCCGCCCTTCTCACCAAAATCCCCTAGTGGAATATAAACAACACCAAAACCTTGCGGGAACATGCCGGTAATTTTGTACAAAGTATCAACAACCCCCTGCGAACACGCACCAAGCTCAGCATTTTTATTTAATACCTGAAAAACCTGAGGCAGTAATTTATAATTGTAACTAGTTTTAGTCGACAAAATAATAGAGGTATAAATTTGTGGTACTTTTAAAACATTGCCAATGCTCTTTTTAGGGTTAACGCTCGATTTAAGCAATTGCTGAATAAATCTCTGCTTTTCATGTTCTTCAGCATAAAAAGCATCGCGTTCTGCTTTAGTATTACCAACAAAAGCAGGGATACCGATAGCGCCGGTTAAATATTTTATGGTTTGTTGGTAATTAATTTGCAGCAGCTCTTTTCTTTGCGCTAGCTCTAAAGTACGAAAAGGGCTAAGTTTGCCATCACTGCCACAAATAATTTCTTGCGCTTTAGGGTGGTAGTTACCAATATCTTGTAGAAGTGCCGCCATGATGACTGGTATTTTGATTTGTGTCATAAAGCGTTGTGCTGCTTCTGGATCTTTAAGAGAAAACTCAAGATAATCTTCACCAGACACATTATCTAAGTATTTTAAGATATTAGGTTCTACTATTTGACCATCAATAATTAACTTATCTAATAGGCGTAACGCTAAAATGGCTTTATATAATGATTTACTCTTTTCGTTATGAGCTGGAACTTTTTTGCCTTCGGTATAGCTGAGTAGTTGAATAGTCCCTAACAGTTGCGCTGATTTACGGTTTGTATCATTAAAAGTATCTCCTTCTGACAATTCAATAATTTCTAAACAAATCGCTGATAAGCTAGCATGACGTTCGGTACATTCAAGCCGATGCAAACGTTCCTCATTTTCAGTTAAATTTTCAGTAGACGCTTTAAATTCTTCATTCTCAAAGTAGCTGGTAGCGCGATCAAGTAAGGAGTCACCAACTGAACTGTGTCCATAAATTCTATCTAACAAGCGTTGAACTTGGCGCGTAAAAAAAGTTTGATGAGGAGAATCAATAGCCATATATTTCTTTGATCATGAAAACTAGAGTAAGGCTATAATAATGCGAGTAAAAACGATGAAAAGCAATAGTCTACTTGCTGACTATTGCTTTTTATAAGAGATTAAATGAGATAAAAGTAGCAAGCCTATTTTTCCGGGAATATTCCTAGGCTATAAGACACAGTACAAATTAATGCAGCAGCATTTAGCCTGTTGAAATGATAACTTTCAGCTTTGCCAGACAAGATATTTCGTTGTCTGGCATGATAAGCCTTCTTAATTTAATCCCTTAATTTTAACTGGACTTTGCTTGTGCGCCAATTGCTGACAAATATTAACCAGATCTGAATGTATACCACCAGCAGTAACATCTCGTCCTGCACCTGGACCTCGAATAATTAGTGGATTGTCTTGATACCAACGGCTTTTTATTTGGAAGATATTATCGCATGGCGTTAAACTAGCAAAGGCATCGTTTTGTGGTAATACTTCCAAACTCACTTTCGCTGTTCTTGCTTCTGTGTCATTAGATATAAAGCGTGCTACATAACGAATACAAGCGTTATTACTTTTAGCATCAGCTAAGGCATTGGCAAAATAATCATCTAACTCATTAGCTCGTTTCAAAAAGTCTGCGGTTGATAATGATTGAAGTGATTCTGGTACAAGGTTTTGCACGTCGATATCTTCTAACGCGAGTTCAAATCCTGATTTACGAGCGAGTATTAAAAGCTTTCTTTGCACATCACGACCGGATAAGTCTTCTCTTGGGTCAGGTTCAGTAATGCCTTGTTCAAGTGCGTCTAATAACAGGGTAGAAAAATCTGTGCTGCCATCATAAGTTTCAAACAACCAAGATAATGTACCCGAAAAAATGCCTGATAATTCACTAATTTCATCGCCACTTTGACGTAAATCATCCATAGCATAGTTGATAGGTAATCCAGCACCTACCGTTGTATTACCAAGCCACAAGCTATCATTCGCATCAGCAACATTCATTAAATTATTATAATGCTCAGTACTGCTAGATGCAGCCCATTTATTCGCGCCAATAACATGAATTCCTTGCGCAAAGAAATCTGGATATAACAAACTAAACTGTTCACTTGGAGTAATATCGACAACAATTAATTCATCGTAAGGGTGGTTGGTTAACCAAGTTAATAACTGCTCATGATTGTAATCTTGAGCAGCTTCTTTAAACAAAGTTAAAGCATGATTTACATCGATACCATCATTATTGATTAATGCTTTTTTCGACGACAACAAGCCAACTAAATGAATGTTTTCTAGGGCATAAACGCGATTCAATTGCTGAGGTAACAACTCTAAGAAACGCTGACCTATATTTCCTAAACCCGCAACGACTAAACCAATGTGACGAGCATCTTTGGTCATGTCATGATGAACATTATTCAACAGTTCTACCGTGCAAGGTTCAGCTAATATAGCAATAACACTATGACTATTTTCACCATTACTAATATGTAATGGCTTAGCTGCTTTTAATGAGCGTTTGAAACGCGCTTTAATATCACCACGTTCACTCACTTTATGACCAACAGTTGCAATAATACTAACGGGTTTAAAAATTACCTCAGTATCATGACTCGCTAACCACTGACTTAACGACTTTTGCTGTTGCTGTGTTATTACCATATAACCTTGTTCGGAATCCATACAAATCGGGGAGAATTCGGCTTTGGCTTGAACGGCTCCATTCCCGGTAAAGCTTACCGATCTCGCTAACAACAAGTCATTTAAAAAAGTAACTGATAATTCTTGCTTTGCAATTTGGCCAAATTTACCTATTTCAGTGCCAATAACTTCAGAGTCAAAACTACTCGCTACATGCAAATGAGTATGGTGTTTACTTGATGGGTTAACCAAGGGTAATAATGTCTTAGCATGTAACACCGGATTACCTAAACGGCCAAGCTCTTTCGCTACTCCATTAGGTAAGCGGTGTAATTTTCTTGCACTTGGTACCACACGAGGGTCTGCGCTATAAATACCATTAACATCTGTCCACAAGGTAACATTGCCAGCAGCAACTAATGACGCAATAATGGTGGCTGAATAATCACTGCCATTGCGGCCAAGCGTGCAGCTATGACCTGCACTATCTTTGGCAACATAACCAGTAATCACGGCTAATTTACCAAACTGTAAATGTTGTTTTAATTGTGTTGCACTCAATGCACTCTCAACAAGACAACTTTGTTCATTATCAATGACTAAAAAATCACGCGAATCTAGGCTAATGCTAGGACAAACTTGCTCACTCAACAATGCTGATAATAACCGTGCTGACCATACTTCGCCAAAAGCTAAAATGTCGTTATGATGGCTAGCTAAGTCCCCGTTCAACCACACTGAAAGCTGTTCAATGTCTTTTGCTAAACGTTGAATGAGCTGTCTGGCATTGTTAGCGTGTAATAGCTGATCAATTAAAAGCTGCTGTTGTTCAGCCAGTTCTGTAATAGCTGCGGTTAAAATGTCATGTTCTGTTTCTTTTTTGGCTAAAAGATAAAGAGCAAATAAAGCATCAGTTGTTTTGCCATTAGCAGAGACCACGACGATATCGCTTAGTTGACAGTTTTGACGAATGATATCGACTGCACGCTGAACACATTCTGGCGTTGCTAATGAACTACCACCAAATTTGTGTACATGAATGGCATGTTTAGCGAGTCTATTCTGTGGAACCGTTTCTACTGCTAATGAACTTATTTGGTTAACTTCTTCTTTGATCATTTTATTGCCTTTGCCATGCCTATTTTTGCTTTATAGCAAAATAATTAAATCTGTTGCGACGTCTATAATTGGCTTTGTGCTAAACCATGCGCTAAATCAGCTAAAATATCTTCTACATCTTCAATACCAACGGAGATACGCACTAACGACTGTGTAATGCCAGCTTCAAGTTGCGCCGCTATTTCCATGCCCGCGTGAGTCATGGTAGATGGATGACTAATTAAGCTTTCTACACCGCCTAATGATTGCGCCAATGTAAACAGCTCCAGATTAGCAAACAATTTTTTAACTGCTTCAACGCCACCTTTTACTTCAAAACTTAACATAGCACCAAAACCTGCCTGTTGTTTTTTAGCAATATCGTGACCTACATGATCGGTAAAACCTGGGTAATATACCGCGTCAATAGCTTGATGGTCTTTCAAAAAGTTTGCCACTTGTGCAGCATTCTCTTGATGTTGCTTGATGCGAATCGGTAAAGTTTTCAAACCTCGCAATGCTAAAAAGCTATCAAAAGCACTACCCGTAATGCCGATACAGTTTGCCCACCACGCAAGGTTTTCACCTAACTCTTGCTCTTTAGTCACTAACACGCCACCAACAACATCACTATGCCCATTTATGTATTTAGTAGTTGAATGAAAAACAATGTCTGCCCCTAAAAGTAATGGCTGCTGTAAAGCGGGAGATAAAAAAGTATTATCAACGGCAACAAGTGCACCAACAGCGTGACAAGCTTTAGTAACTTCTTCAATATCAACCAAGCGTAATAATGGATTGCTTGGGCTTTCTAATAAGACTAACTTAGGTTTTTGTGCCAACGCAGCAGTTAAGGCAACTTGATCATTTTGATCAACAACTATCAGTTTAAACTGACCACGTTTTGCTAAGTGAGTGAATAAGCGGAAGCTGCCGCCATAACAGTCATGAGGAATAACGACGAGATCTTCTGTCGATAATAATTGGCAAATTAAATGTACTGCTGCCATGCCTGTACTGGTTACTATACCTACACTGCCTTGCTCTAACTCAGCAATGGCTTGAGCAAAGGTTGCTCGTGTTGGATTGCCCGTACGAGAATAGTCAAATTGGCGTTTTTCATTAAAGCCCTTTAATGAATAAGTGCTCGATAGATGAATAGGAGCAACAACGGCACCATGGTGCTCATCAGAATTAATACCTGCCCTTACTGCTTGGGTGGTGATATTACTTATACTTTTCATATTAGTAATCGACATTAATGTTCTCCATTGTGAGCTATCTAGCTAGATAATAATTCAAATAACGGCTTAAAATGTTGCTTAACTTTTGTTTAAACGTTCAATAGCAAGCATGATTTACGTTTAGATGTTTGGACGTCTATAACTCTAAACATTTTCAACATTTGGGTCAAGAACTTTTAGACATCTAAACTTCTACTTGACTGGCTTTGTCCAACAGGTAAAATCTATCTTATAACAATAGTGTCATACGTTTTTAAAAGATAGAGGAATATCCATGGCCCAGTGGAATGAAGAATACATAAATCCCTATGCCGAACACGGTAAAAAAAGTGAACAAGTAAAAAAAATCACCGTGTCTATTCCTTTGCGAGTATTAAAAGTATTAACGGATGAGCGCACCAGAAGACAAGTGAATAACTTGCGTCATGCCACTAACAGTGAATTATTATGTGAAGCATTTTTACATGCCTTTACTGGTCAGCCATTACCTGATGATGAAGATTTAGCTAAAGACAATAATGAAAAATTACCTGCCAGTGTCCGTCGCTTGTTAGAGGCAAAAGGTATTACCGACTTTAGTGCTTATGAGATAGATGATGAATAGTCCTGCAAAGTAAGACTTTACTCTCATTATTGTGAACTGAAAAAAACCGCAAGCGTTACTATTACGCTTGCGGTTTTTTATTTGTTTGCTCATGCATTGTATATAGATTAACAGCGTTTGCTGCTAATCTTAGTAGCCTTATACCAACATAATAATCGCTGTATTATTTATGGTAAGGTTTACTTAAACGATGTACAGACTCAATGAAGTGACCTGCATGTTCAGGATTCACATCAGGGTGAATGCCATGGCCTAAGTTAAATACATGGCCTGTTCCGCCTTCACCAAAGCCTGCAAGAATTTTTGAAACTTCTTGTTCAATACGTGGCAATGGCGCATATAACATTGAAGGATCCATATTGCCTTGTAAGGCAACTTTATCACCAATACGCGCTTTTGCGTTATCAATATCGATAGTCCAATCAAGGCCTACAGCATCACAACCTGTCGCTGCAATTTTCTCTAACCACATACCACCGTTTTTAGTAAATAAAGTTACTGGTACTTGACGACCTTCATTATGACGAGTTAAACCATCAACAATTTTTGCCATGTATTGCAGTGAAAACTCATTGTAATCGAGTGGTGACAATACGCCACCCCAAGTATCAAATACCATAACTGATTGAGCACCAGCAGCTATTTGAGCATTTAAGTAACTAATTACCGAGTCAGCTAGTTTATCAAGTAATAAATGGAGAGTTTGTGGCTCAGCAAACATCATTTTCTTGATCTTAGTAAAACCTTTAGAGCTACCACCTTCAATCATATAAGTAGCTAAAGTCCAAGGACTACCGGAAAAACCAATTAAAGGAACTTCACCTTTTAATTCTTTGCGAATAGTGCGCACCGCATTCATTACGTAGCCTAATTCATCTTCAGGATCAGGTACGGCAATTTTATCGACATCAGCTTTACAAGTAATAGGACGTTCAAATTTAGGGCCTTCACCTGTTTCAAAATAAAGACCTAAACCCATAGCATCAGGAATAGTTAAAATATCACTAAATAAGATAGCGGCATCTAATGGAAAGCGACGCAAAGGTTGAATTGTAACTTCACAAGCTAATTCAGCATTTTTACATACCGACATAAAATCGCCTGCATCTTTACGAACTTCTCGATATTCTGGTAAATATCGACCCGCTTGACGCATCATCCATACCGGCGTGTAATCTACAGGTTGCTTTAATAACGCACGTAAATAGGTATCATTTTTTAATTCTGTCACCAAGAGTTCCTCTAAGCTATTATAAATAGTTATCTTTAAATGATTGTTGTCTTTTATCACTAAGACAATTGATGGCGCACAGTTTAGCACTGACCAAGTATTTGATCCATGCGCCAAATCAACTCTATGCATATCATTATCTAGTTAGAAAAATTAAAAAAATAGCTAGACCTTCTTAACGGCTAAAAAAAAGTTCAATTTATTTTAATTTTTTTTAATCGATATGTTAACGCTTGCATTTTAGCAAACAACTTTGAATCAACAACTTAGATAGTTTAACTTGTTTGACCAGTAATCTACGAAAAATATCGTCGAGTTTATGCTCTATTAAAGTTGTTGCATGGTAAAAAATGCTTTGATATAAAATGCCTGCGCTACAGAAAAACAATAATAAAAAGAAAGATAAATAACTAATAAGAATCTTGATTAACAAGACCATAATGCGAGCATTTCAAGCCTTTCTCTTCGAGAAAGGCTTTTTTATTTGTGCACATTAAAATATATACCCTTCAAACATAGTCCCCTTGTTATCCTAGCTTACGCACTATTTTAGTGTCTGCGTTAAATCCAATAATATGTTACCTTAGTGCTTCATACATAGTACAAATAGCAGCACAAGGAGCTTTCTGTGAAATTAACAACATTGCTAATAACAACGTTAATCCCAACAATGCTTAGTCTACCGACTTCAGCCATAGAATTATCTGATTTAAGCAAAATAAATACTTCTTCCACCGAGCAACTAAAAAAATCGGTTACCGAACTTAACCCAATTAAAACCAATGCTATGATCAGTTATGCTGCTAAACAGTTAAACTTGTCTGAAAGTACCGTTTCAGCAGGTTTTTCTTCATTATTAAAAGTAGCAAAAGACAACTTAACTAGCGAAAATTTTGCCATGATCAGCAAAGTTATCCCTGATACTGATGACTATCTAAAGCAAGCACCCAAAGCGCAGAAATCATCACTAAGCTCACTTCTATCAAGCTCTGGTGATGCAGGTAAAAAGGCGGAAAGTCTAAACTATTTAAATAGTGCTTTTGAGCAACTTGGCATTTCAAGCGATCAGGTTTTACCTATGGTTAATGCTTTTAGCGGATATTTAGAGCAAAGTGGTTACGGTGAAGCCGCTGGTTACCTGGAAAAAGGTTTGAGCTTTCTTTAACTAATTAGAGTCAAAAGGGTCAAATCAATAGTGCATTACTTGACCCTTTTGCTTATTTTGGTGGAAATACCCACAAAACCTTTCCCTGTATCTGTGCTTTACCAACAGGGCCTAATCTTTCAATAGGCAAGCTCGATTTATGAAAACCTTTAAGCCAAAATAACCCATTTCTATCAATTTTTGCTAAAGACTTAACTATATCGCCATATTTAGGATGAAAGACTTTCAAGACACTACCCTCTTTCAGAGGTAGGATTTTCAACCAAGGTACAATAAAAATATAGCTGTCTTCAGGAATGCGTGGCGACATACTAATGCCTGTGACTTTACAAAAATGAAAACCAAACATAGCGAACTCCTGTATATACAATAATTAAGATATCAGCAACTAGCTTGATATTGATCTACACAACTAACTTAGGGTAAACAAGCGTTTGTGCCGGAGGGTAAGGGCAAGTAGCCATATACGTCTCAATACCTTTAGTTGTCCAGAATATTTCTGCAAAACGATTTACTAGTACCAATAATGCTAAACTTGCTTCTTTATCTATGTGCTGTTTCGCTTTTGATGACGCTAGCATTATATTGTGAACTAGTTCATGTAACTCAGGAAACTGGGCTAATTGTGGTGCCTTAATATAATCACCCCAAATAACATTAATTTCATTTTTCACCTTTAAACCATGTTCTTCTTTTTGGTTTATTAAACGCTGAAATTGCGCCTGATCAGCCAATGTTAAGGTTGGCTTTTCTTTTAATTCGTCAATCAAATCTACCATGCGAATGATCGTTAAGACCGCAAGTTGTGCAACAATAGGATCATATATCTTACAAGGTATATCGCAATGAGCTGACACTGTTGAGAAATGAAGCTTCTCATCTAATTTTGCAATGATGTTATACAGCATAAAAATCTCCTCTTGAATAATTAATTTTTATTCTTTGTTATCAATTCTCGGTACACCAAAATACATGCAGCGATAATTACCGGCGCTAACCATAATAAGTGAATTAAGCCCGCATCTGCAGCACTATGGTCGTGCCCTGAGTGTGCTAGTGATGGTGTACTAACAGCTAATGCAATTAGGCTCGCCAAGCGGTTAAATTTTTTCATGTAAAACTCCTTTCTTTATGTGATACCAAATACATACCTAGTGAAGTGTTAATGCAATCTAGGCTGCATTGCATTGACACTAATTTCTATCTTCTTCAATGAAGCAAGACAGCCATCACATGCGGGGTGTTTTTTACTAAAGTCCAGCAGCGGTGTTAAGGTAATTTTTAATGCGTGCAAGGCAATAAGTTGCAATGCTTCACTGTAGTCTTGCTGCTGAGTTATTTCTGTCATCCGTTGATGGGGGATTTGCAAATAACGAAAAGCAATTCTAGGTTTATTTTGCACCTCATAAAGCACGGCAAGGTTATGAAAAGCACTTATCCACGCAAGCAATAGCTCCATATTTTCAATATCCGCTTGCCAATTTTGCTCCAAGCATTCAACAGCTTGGTGATAATATTCTTCAGCATGAGACCATAATTCATGATTAAAGCTTTGATTACCTTTTTGTAATAATAATTGCCACATTTCCATTATGACCTCACAACATCTAAATGATAATGATTCTCATTTTATGTCATTTAAGTTTATCTGTAAAGCGATTATTTAAATGACCTAAATAAAGAACAATGTGAATTAAAAATCGTTTATAATGAATTAACATGCAGAAGGCATAGCAATAGATGAGAGTACAAAATGAACAAACCTCAACGTGATATCACCCTTAGATTTTTAGCCGAACCACAAGATGTTAACTTTGGTGGTAAGGTCCATGGTGGTGCGGTAATGAAATGGATAGATTTGGCAGCATATGCTTGTGCTGCTGGTTGGAGCGGTCGCTACTGTGTTACGGCCTATGCTGGTGGTATACGTTTTGTAGCTCCTATTCATGTCGGTAGCCTAGTTGAAGTAGAAGCGAAAGTCATCTATACCGGAAATTCATCTATGCATATCGCATTAGAGGTTAATGCTTGCGATCCCAAGTCACTAAACCGCCGCTTAACCACACATTGCATTGTGATTATGGTAGCCGTTGATCAAAATGGACAATCAGAACAAGTACCACAATGGCAACCTGAAAGCGAATCCGATAAGAAGCAGCATGCTTCAGCGGTAAAACTGATGGAAATGCGTAAGCAAATTGGTGATGAGATGCAGATATTTGTTGAATAACAGCAAAGCTATTTAAAATAACAACTTTTGCAATGCCTGGTAAACTTAGCAGTATAAGCACTTAATTTTATTATTAAGTGCTTATTAATAACCTACTGTTTATCTGCTGGCTCTACGAGCTTATTCTTAGCGGCTATCCATTGCGCCATATATTTAGTGCTTTTATGATGATGATGATTGAGCATACTGCCAATAAAGTTAGTCTGCCTATGTTCAACCAGAGTAGAATGTAATTGCAATAAACGACTACTTAATTCACTAAAAACAACCCCTTGTTGATATAATTCAGTGGCATTTTTTTGACCTAAATCACTGCTTTTTTGCCAAAGTACTTCATCTTGATAGAGTTGAATAGCAGCACTGGCAATATCAATAGGTTCATTAGCGATTAGACCTGCCCAATCTGAGTCAGTTTGCATGCTTTCAACACCAATATCGGTAGTCACCGAAGGTGTTGAGCAAATCATTGCTTCCGCTAATTTTCCTTTGATACCTGCGCCAAAACGCAACGGTGCTAAACACACTTTTGCAGATTGCATAACCAAAATGGCATCATCTGCCCAGCCTTTAACGAGAAAGCCAGATTTTTCATCATGCAGATCGGTAGCTTTCGGCGGAGGATAAGCTCCATAAACATTTAAATTAGCATGAGGTAATTGCTTCCTGATTAAAGGCCAAATTTTCTGCTTTAACCACAATACTGCGTCCCAGTTGGGTGCATGCCTAAAGTTGCCTATAACCATAAAATCATCACGTTGTTGATAACTAGGATTACTTTGAGTCAGCTGAATATCATCGAACATAAAGGGACAATAATGCAGTAAACTCGCATCAACCTTAAATAACCGCTGTAATAAGCCAATTTCATGTTTAGAGATCATCAAGGTTAAATCACAGCGAAATATTGCGGCAATTTCACGCTGTGCTAAATCTGAACAAAGTAAATCAGCATCTTCCATTACCCGTCCTTGCTTATAAGCCTGATGGCGAGCATGGCGCAAGCAAAATAAATCTTCGGTATCGAGTACACGTAATGCTTGTGGGCACTGCTCATTAACACGCCAGCCAAACTGTTCTTCCATCATAAAGCGGTCAAACATTACTACATCGGGCTGCAATTCACTGATAAATTCATCAAAACTAGCACAGTTGAGCGCTATCTCACTTACAGAGACATTTAACGCGGCTAAATCAGCCATGTGATCACTTAGTTGTGCGGGACTGGCAAAGGTAACTTGATAGTTTTGCCATTGGAAAAAGGCAATTAATTGCATCATACGGCTACCTGCCGCAGAGGAGTTTGGTTCTGGCCAAACATAGCCAATTATAAGAAGTTTTTTCATCGCTCAATTGTAACCTAAATTAAACCTAACAAGGAGACACTCGGGTAAAAATAAAATAGTTTACTCGGCTCTGATAACCTCTTATCGAATGATTAGCCAATAACCCATCTTATCGAGGTTAAGTCACTCTACATTGTGCATTTTAATATTTGGCTAAAGATAGAAACATGCGACATTAGTTAGCTTATTTTGTTTTAAATTAATGAGTTAATAATAAACTTCAACACAAAAAACACTAATTTCTACTTTGTTCAAACCATGGCAATAGGAATTTACTTAGCTAGTGCTATACTTTTTAGTAATGGTCATAACTTCTCACTTTTGCTTGGAGTTCGTGCGTGACTTTACTTTTTGTCTATTTGATTATCGCTATTGGTATTTCATTTTTATGTTCAGTGTTAGAAGCCGTATTATTATCGGTAACGCCAAGTTTTGTCGAGCAAACTTTAGCGAAAAAGCCAAAGGCTGGTGCGGTATTAGCGAAAATAAAAACACGCTTAGATGAATCGCTCTCAAGTATATTAATTCTAAATACTTTTGCTCATACTATGGGGGCTGCTGGCGTAGGAGCTCAAGCAATTCGTATTTTTGGCGAGCAGTGGGAAATGCTGATTGCAGTATTGCTGACATTAGCCATCTTATATTTCTCAGAAATTATTCCTAAAACCTTAGGAGCAACATTTTGGCGAACCCTAGCAATACCTACAGCTTATATTATTACTTGGTTGATAAAGCTCACTTACCCTTTAGTATGGCTATCGACTCGATTAACCCGTTTATTTAAGCGATCGAAAGAAAATGAAATAACTCGAGAAGAGATCATTGCTCTAGCTTCGTTAGGTCTCAAAGACGGCACCTTGTTTTCACAAGAAAATGAATACTTGTCTAATATGTTGAACTTGCGAGAATTGCGTACTAGCCAAGTATTTACACCACGAACGGTTGTACATATGCTACACCAAGATACAAGCGTTACCGAAGCGTTAGACCATGAGAGAACTAGTCAATTCACCCGTATGCCCGTTTATGGTAAAAGCATAGACGATATTAAGGGCAAGGTAATTAAAGGGGATTTATATGAAGCAGAGCGCTCTGGTCATGGCGATAAAGCTATCATTAACTTTGTCATACCCTTAGCACGAATATCTGAAAAATTACCCGTGCAGCATTTATTAGATATGTTCATCAAAAATCATATGCATTTATATCTAGTCGAAGATGAGTACGGGCAAACCTCTGGTGTTGTGACACTAGAGGATGCCATTGAAACATTATTAGGACGTGAAATAGTTGATGAAAGCGACATAGTTACTGATATGCAAGAATTAGCGCGTGATAAATATCGAGAGCGCCTGCGAAGTATTAAACAACAAAGTGCTGATGACAAGATAGGTACTTGAGCTATCTAGCTATCTTCGTGCTAAGACACTAAATATTTACAATGTCAGTATTAGCACCAGCTTCGCTACCCCGCTTCATTAACAATAACAGACATTGCTTTCGCGCTTGTTTTTGAGTATTTATCAAACCACAAGGTATTGCTTATCGTTATCTCAATAGCCTCATTAAACTTTTAACCGCTAATTATTTTCTTTTGCAAAGAATTAAATTGAATATCAAAAATAACCCCTTGTTTGGCAGCACTAGTCATTTCAACGGTACCATGAAATTTTAGCGTAATGATATTATGGATAATACTCAGACCAAGCCCACTCCCTCCTTCACCACGTTTAGTGGTAAAAAATGGCTCCATAACATTATTAATAATTTCTTCATCAATGCCTGAACCATCATCAGCATAACGAATAGTAATTTTTCCGCTTTGCCGTGCACAAGTCGAGATATTGATAATACCGCCCTTACGTTCAGAAAAACCATGTAAAATTGAGTTCATGATTAAGTTAGTGATTACCTGTGAAAATGCACCAGGATAGATGAGACAATGGTGATCATCGGTGCTTTGGATATTTACCTTAACATTAGCCCTTTTTATTCTAGGCCTTAAGCTTAATATTATTTCTTGTAGATAATTTGATAGACAAACTTCTCTTGGTTCCTCACTTATCTGGTCGACAGATACTTGTTTGAAGCTGCTAATCAAATCAGCTGCTGAGGATAGATTCTTGCACAATATGGTCACCGAATCTTGACCATTTAACAGGAATCGTTGTAAATCAGATTGCCTCAACTTGCCCTGTTTTAACTTATTCTCAATGTCTTCAAGTTGTTCCTGTAAATAAGATGCTGCCGTTACGCCGATACCAATAGGCGTATTTACCTCATGGGCAATACCAGAAACCATTGTACCTAATGAAGTGACTTTCTCTGTCTCAAACAATTGCTTTTGTTGTTCTAATTTTTGACGTTCAACTAGGGTTTCTTTAAATAATTGAAAAGCAGCCGTCATCTGATCGACTTCTTTGGTACCCGAATGTTGAATTACCTCAACGCTGTAATCTCCTTGACCGAGACTAACCATGCCATTTGAAACATTGCTTACTTGATTAGTAATTCTTCGGGTAAAAAAATAAAAAATAGTAATTAAAATCAAGCAGGCAATAACAATAGCTGACACTATCCAAATACTCAAAACATCGGCAAGAGCAAGTTGCTCGGTTATATCTATGCTTGCTTCTAACACTCCGCGAACATCACCTAACTGCCAGTTATTCTTGGGTGTTAATGGATGCTCGTTATGGCAATCGACACACGCTTGTACTTGCATTTGATCAGAAATAGCCACCCTAAGTAAAACCCTATCATCGATAATGTTCTTTCTTTGAATGACCCTGTTTGGTTCTTTTTGGAGGGTTTGCCAAGCAAACTTTTGAAATTCATCTAATTGTCGCTTGCTGCGATTTGGAAAAGGAAATGCACTGTACAAACTATATTTACTTGAATGCTGAATCGAGTTTTTTTCAAATAGTTTACTTAGATCATGAATCATAGTTGCAGGAAGTGGAATTGTATTTGAATCTTGTTGATGATTTACTGCAGCCTTTATCCCGTCTCTTTCCTGTACTTTGTTGACTACATGATTTGTATAATATACCCGCAGTATTTTAAATTGTTCCAACGACGTGATCGCTGTAGTTAATGCAAGTTGGTTGGCATTTTTCTGTACTAAGGAAGGAACAGCTATAGTCATAGTTAAGACAATTGCAGCCATAACTATAGTAACGGGTGATATTATTTGGAATCTTAAATTATTTTCAAAAAAAGGCATTAATCCATTCTCTAAAAGAGCTGGTGTCCATCGAGCCGAAAAAACACAATATCACTGAAAGATGAAATCATAAGTTAATAATATTAAACACAATAATACTATGTTTATTAATTGCTAATTAACCATCGACAGTATTAGTAGTATTACCTGAGCATAGCAGCTTATTGAAAAGATGATACTTTCTGAATTAATTTAAGAAATTAACAGCATCAACCTATGCAGATAGCGATAGCAGCATAATTTTCAGTCGGCTGTCAGTGACTTTTTCTTTCTAACTTTATTCTTTAGAGCATTGATTGGGTAGTTCATAACAATCTTACGACGCTATGCGCTACCTATAGAGGATCTTAAACTAAAAAGCCACTTGCAAATCATTGCAAGTGGCTTTATTAATCAATTATTTTATCACTAAGTGATTAAATACTTAGCTCAGCATCTTACTGCTCAGCAGCTTGATCACCAACTTCAGCTACAGGCTCTGCTTTTTGAATTTCAAGTAATTCAATTTCAAATTCTAATACTGAGTGACCAGGAATACGTGGTGGATTACCATTAGGGCCATATGCCAAATCTGAAGGGATAGTAAACTTGTACTTAGCGCCAACAGGCATTAATTGTACACCTTCAGTCCAACCTTTAATCACACGGTTAAGTGGAAATACTGCAGGTTCACCACGGTCATACGAGCTATCGAAAGTATCACCATTTAAAAAAGTACCTTTGTAATGTACTTTAACAGTATCAGTTGCAGCAGGTTTATCACCTTCGCCAGCAGCAAGCACTACATATTGAATACCTGAATCAGTTACTTGCACGCCTTCTTTCTTAGCATTTTCTTCTAAAAATTTAATGCCTTCAGCTTGACTTGCTTCAGCATCAGCTAAAGTTTTAACTTGCTGCTTTTCTTTCATCGTCGCATCTAAGTTCATTAATAATGCTTGAATTTCTTCTTTTTCAATTAACGCTTTATCTTCAATGCTATCAACAAAACCTTGCACGATAAGTGCTTTATCTAGGTTCAAACCTAGCTTGTCATGCTCTTCAAGGTTACGCTGCATGTACATACCAATGGATGCACCTAGACCGTATGCCTGCTTTTGTATTTCAGTTTCTAATACTGGCGCTTTAGCAACTTCTTCTTTTACTGCTTTTTCTTGACAGCCAACAACAGCAACTAAGGCAAGCGCGACTAAAGTAGGTTTTAACAATTTCATCTATTTCTCCGTTTATATCTAACAATTGGAGACTTCCCCAATGCATTATCTCTAATTTGTTTAGGGCAACACTATAAAACACTAAACAATTTTAAAAAAGACCTTATACTAACGATAAACGCCCAGATAAAAAAGGCTTAATATTTTGTTTAAATGTAACCGACCATTACTATCATTAAAAACATCACTAATAATGCTGTTAATGACCATTATATTAACCGCTTGTCAGCCTGTTTCGCAAAAGCCTTTACAGCGGTGGCAGCAGTCTGTTGAAGGCGCTTATGCCGGTGCGCTATCTAGTGATGCTAAGTTCAGTATCATTTCTTCAATTCACCATGGTCTTAGTGTTTGGGATTTAGAGAAAAATCAACGCATTTATAATTGGGCACAGGAACAAAATAGCAGTGATAATTTAGTCCTAGCAATAGATATTAGTGATAATGCCAGCCATGCTATGACCGCTAACCGTGAAAATTTTGCCTTATGGAATCTGGAAACAGGTAAATCTGAAGGTTATTGGCAGGTTAGAGAATCAACAATTCGTGACATAGCCATTGCAAACAACGGTAACTATGTACTTATCGGTAAAAGTAATGCCACCGTGGTACACGTTAATGTTGATACCGGCAGGCGCTTAGAGTTTTTAGGCCATACCGAGAAAATTAACAGTGTCGATATGCTGCCAAACGGCAGAGTTGCTATTTCAGGTGGCAATGATTTTATTGCCTACGTTTGGGATACTGTATCTGGACAAGTTATTTATCAATTTAACCACAGCTCGCGGGTATCTAAAGTGGCTATTGATGCCAGTGGTCGATACGCCTTTAGCGCTGACAGCATGAAAGCTGCCCATATATGGGATTTAAAGACGGGTGAACTGGTCAGTAGCCTGCAAGGGACTAAACGCCATGAGGTATTTAGCTCTATACGATTTTCAAAAGATGGTAAAACATTAATCACTGGTGCAGCGACCCGTAAAGTCAGTGTTTGGGATATAAGTACAGGAAAACGCAACGCTCACTGGTTTGTTAGCGCAAAAGAAGCAAAAAGACCAACTGGAGCGGTTGTTTATGGCATCGCATTTGGCGATAATAGCAACCTATTAACGATAAGTTCCTCAGGATATGTTGAATCATGGCCAATGCCGAAAAGTCACTAAGCGCTCACAGTAATAATAATATGTACATAAAGGTGCTTGAAGATCGTGTTGATAGCTTAGAGTCTCGCAATGTATTTCAAGATGATACTATTGAGCAACTTAGCCAAGAGTTGTCAGTGCATCAGCATGAAATTGCTGAACTAAAACAGCAAATTCAACTTGTCGCTAATCGTTTAAAAGATGCAGGCAACATGTCTAGCGACAAAGAAGAAATAGAGCCACCGCCACCGCATTATTAACACGTCATTTTTTGGGTTAAGGTTGGAAGACACCAATAACCTGCTCATTTGTGCGAACAGCTTGCTCAACTTGCGCTTCAGTTTGCACCATTTGCTCACCACAACTTACACAAGTAACCTTTTCTACACCATTTTCTTTGGTTAATGCCATAGTATCCATTGTTTTACATTTAGGACAAACAGCGCCGGCAATAAACCGCTTTTTAATTGCTTTACTCATATCTTTTCAACTTTATCTAACTAAATATCGAATTAACGTTATTTTACCTTGAATAGTGCCTGTAGGAAAAGCGACAATGCTCAGGTATTTTAATACTCTTGTTATTTTAAGGATTTACCATTGATCATCGCCACTGAGTTAAGCTTAGACCGCGGGGCTAAAACTCTAATAAAATCATCTAGCTTCACCATTCACCCTAACCACAAGGTCGGCTTGGTAGGCAGTAATGGCTGTGGTAAATCTTCTCTGTTTGCCGCGTTACTAGGTGACTTAGCTCCTGATGCGGGTGATTTAAATTTACCCAGTAGTTGGGATATTGCAACAGTAAAACAAGAAACACCTGCATTAGATCAAACAGCATTAGACTATGTCATGGATGGTGATAAAGAGTTTCGTTTACTAGAGCAACAGCTTGAACAAGCAAGACTGAAAAACGATGGCAACCTTGAAGCTACGCTAATTAATAAAATAGACACAATAAATGGTTATAGTTTGCCAGCTCGGGCAGGTGAATTATTACACGGTTTAGGCTTTTTACAATCGCAACTAGATAACCCGGTAAAAGCTTTTTCAGGTGGTTGGCGCATGCGCTTAAACTTAGCACAAGCATTAATATCACGAGCTGACCTGTTGTTACTCGATGAACCTACCAACCATTTAGATTTAGACGCTGTTATCTGGTTACAACGCTGGTTAAAGCGTTTTACTGGTACTCTAGTGCTTATTTCTCATGACCGTGATTTTCTTGATACTGTTATTGGCCAAATTCTCCATATCGAACACCAAAGAGCAAAACTATACAGTGGCAATTACACCGCTTTTGAACGTCAACGACGTGAACATTTAGCGCAACAAGATGCGCAATATCAGAAACAGCAAAAAGAAGCAGCACACTTAACCGCTTTTGTAGACCGTTTCCGTGCTAAAGCAAGCAAAGCTAAACAAGCGCAAAGCAGACTAAAACGCTTAGAGAAATTACCAGACTTAGCTCCGGCTCATGTTGATAGCCAATTTACCTTTAGCTTTGAGCAACCAGAAAGTTTGCCTTACCCTCTCTTGTCGTTAACTGAAAGTCAATGTGGTTACTCAGAAGATGCCATTATATTAACTGAGGTAGGTTTAACACTGGTACCTGGCAGCCGCATTGGCTTATTAGGCCGTAATGGTGCAGGTAAATCAACATTAATAAAATCTCTTGCTGGCGATATAAGTTTAATGAATGGCGAACGTTATTGTGCGCAAGAATTAAAAATAGGCTACTTTTCCCAGCACCAGTTAGAACAGTTACATATGACATCAAGCCCGGTCGATCATATATTGAGAGCAAAACCGGCATTAGGAGAGCCTCAGGCTCGCACTTTTTTAGGTAAATTCGGCTTTAGCGGTGACCAAGCACTTGAAGCTGTGGTAACCATGTCTGGGGGTGAAAAGGCCCGTTTAGTATTGGCATTGATCGTTTTAGAAAAACCACAGTTATTACTCCTGGATGAGCCAACCAACCATCTCGATTTAGAAATGCGTCAAGCTTTGGTTATGGCATTACAGGACTTTGGTGGTGCTATTATTTTAATTGCCCATGATAGATTTTTACTTGAGTCTTGTGTTGATGAATTCTATTTAGTTACTAATGGTAAAGTGAGTGATTTTAGCGGTGATATTGATGATTATCAGCAATGGCTTAATGATGATAAAAAACAAACGTTGCAAGCGAATAAAAACAATCAACTCAGTGATGCTGTAGGAAATGATAAAAGTTTAGATAAAAAACAACAACGTCAGCAGCAAGCTGAGTTGCGCAAAAAATCAGCACCACTACGTAAACAGGCCGATAAATTAGAGAAAAAAATTCACCAATGGCAAGAAGAGTTAGTTAAAGTAGAAGCAATTTTAGGTGATAGTGATATTTATCAAAGCGAACGTAAAAATGAATTAACAACACAACTTAAATTACAAGCGAATTTGAAAAGCGACATTGAAGAGCATGAGATGGAGTGGCTTGACTTGGCTGAACAAATAGAAGATATCATGTCGGTTGATAGTTAAATTTTAAGCTACACTTTAACTATCATATTAAATCAATTGAGCTATAACGACTATAAACCAACCCTATTAAGGAAAAATTATGCGCACGACAAGCCAACTAAAGTCTTTAATACTAGTCATATCATTATTTAGCAGTATTTCAGCGTTCAGCAATGATCTTGAATTAGGCATTTATCAACTTAATCGTGGCGAATTTCAACAAGCAATTAGCGAATTTCGTCCTCTAGTTGCTGAAGGTTATTCACCCGCCCAGTATCAAATGGCCTTGGTTTATCAACATGGCTACGGTTTGCCTAAAGATGGAATGAAAGCGCTGGAGTTATTTCAGTTAAGTGCAGATCAGAACTATCCTGATGCTCAATTTGAGTTAGCACTACTCTATACTGAAGGTAAGTTAGTCAAAAAAGATTTAAAGATGGCCTTTGCTTTGACTGAAAAAGCAGCCAAGAAAAACCTTGCTAGTGCACAGTATAATTTAGCTGTTATGTACGCCAATGGTGAAGGCGTTAAACAGGATGATTTCAAAGCGTCGCGTTGGTATCAAAGTGCTGCCGATCAAAACTATGCTTTAGCCCAATATAATTTAGCACTGCTTTATAGCGAAGGTAAAGGCGTAGCAAAGAGTACTGAAATGTCTTATGTTTGGAATACAATTGCCTCTTGGAATGGCTACCCTGATGCAGAAAAAAGCCGTTTAATGGATGAACGAGATCTTTCAAAGAAGAAAATTGAAGACAGTATAGAAAAAGCGAACACGCTTTTTAACAAAATTAGAGAGCAGCAATTGATCAAAGCTAAGATGGCAGAAAAGAAACGCTTCTATTGATCTAAATCACATCACATTACAGGTTGCTTTATTACACTACTAGCTAAAGATAAATGATTTATTTCACTTAGCTATTAACAAGTAAATGAAGTAATTAAGGAGCCTGTAATGAACTTATTCTCAATGTTAATCAATGACCCTGTGGTACTTTATTCCTTCGTGGGTTTAGCTATACTTTTTGCTATTGGTGGATATTATATCTATTATTTTTTGAAACATATTCAAGAAGATAGCTAAAACATAAAAAACTGTTTTAAAGGTACTGTGTTAAGATAAAATATAATGCATTATGTGGCTTACTTTAGTTAACTTAATGAGCCGCTTTGTTATAATTTCTAACCAGTATTCACTTACAATTGCAATTTTATGATTATACCTTTAGAACAACTTTCCCCTGAAACCCTAACAGCGATTATCGAAGACTTTATTTTACGAGAAGGCACTGAGTACGGTGCTATTGATGTAAGTAAGAAAGATAAAATTGCTCAAGTGAAGCAGCAACTTGAGCAAGGGAGTGCTGTACTGGTTTATTCAGAATTACATGAGAGTGTTAATATTTTGCCACGAGAGCAATTCTCAGCAAACAATGAAACGCAAAACTAATTCTTTTAGCACTCTTACAAACGACTTGCCAATCTCGTCTATACTAAGTGAAAGTTCTCCTGCATGTAGAAAATAAGCTTTCCCTGATGATGAAATTAAGAAACCTTAGAGCCCTATTCTTTTTGTCTTACCTTATCTCAATAACCTTGTCTGCTAAAAGCGAAACAGAACTAATTATTGGTTACGGTGACCATAACGCAGAACCTTACGCCATTGAAAAAGCAGAACAACTTTATGATGGCATCATAAAAGATATCGTTACTGAAATTTCTGGTGAACTAGATGTTAGTGTTGTTTTTGTGAAAACACCACGCAAACGTATTGAACGTTATTTAGAAAATAATACAATTCATCTAGTGTTAATACAAAGCCCAAAATGGCTTAACAACAGTGAAAAATTGCAATGGAGCGAAACCGTTTTCATTGAAAAAGAAAGGATGGTTGTCAAAGCTAATAACCCAGATCAATATCAAAAGTTATTAGATTTCAAAGGCATGGTTATCGGTACGATAAGAGGCTACATATACCCAGTTTTACAGCCCTTTTTTGATAGAGAGTATTTTATTCGTTATGATGTTAGTAACTTAAATGTTAACTTCCTTCGGCTAAAACTTGATAGAATAGATGCCCTCATTGATGCTGAAGTTTTGATTAACTATCATTTAAAACAAAACAAAAACGCTAATGATTTTAAAGTACTCCCCTTGACTATGAGTGAGCAAAATATTCAAGCCGCTTTATCGCCTGAAGCACCTATTAGCATTACTGAATTCAATGCCGCACTTAAAAAGTTAAAAGACCAGGGAGTCATTGCTGCTATTTTTGAAAAATATCAAGCTAAAAAATAGCTCATAACGATTAAACCGGCACCTAAATACTAACTTAATCGCTTAATGTTCCACATTAGCAGCAATGATAGCTAAAAACAGAAAGTTGCTTAGCTTTTTACATTTGTACTATCAAAAATTTTGTCTGCTGATGCGGCAACAAAACCTGTATACAATTCACCATTAGCTAACGGATAACGCTTAGCAAACTCATAAAAGCAGCTTGGAATTTCCATTTCTTTATCAGTAAACGTTACCTTAGCTTTATCAGCTAGTGTAGAAGATTGCTCTAACTTAACCTCGCTATCTCCCTTAATTTCACCGCCATTAGTATTTAATAGGTAACCCGCTTCTTTCAGCGTGCTGTTTACGACAGTAATGTCATCATAATTTTCAAGGTGATTAATGCTTACGGTAAAGTGATTGGCACGATAGCCCCATGCACTAAGCCATGCAGCATATTCACTTGTTGCTAAGAGAGTTTGGTAATCAGTTGAGCTAATGTTCCATAACTGTCCGCTATAAAGGAAATCACTACGTTCACTAACATCATCAGGTAACTGTGAAACTAAGTTACCAATGATTTCTTGGATTTCAGCCGAAAATTCTTCAACACGTAACTCACTAATAAAAACTTTAGGCATAGTACTATCACTATGCTCATAATGCTTAGCTGTTAACTTTTTAGCCGCAAAGTCATATTGACCACATTCGGTATAACCAATAGCTAAAAGATGTGTTGCTAACTTAGCTAAATTAACTTTAGCTGAGTTAAAGGTACGGTAAGCGACATGATCATTAATAATGTCGCTGCCATTACCAAGTAATTGGTGAATATTTTTTGCTGATGGTGTGACATCAATATATTGCTGCCAAATTTCATCAAAAAGTGCGGTTACTTGTGTTGTCATAACTTTTCCTCAGGTTTTACTCTTTTATTGGGGGTCTTCATATTTATAAGAATACTGATGAGCACTCTTAATTATTAGATGTTTTTCGCTGTTATGCATTGATTAGTAGAAATAAAGCAGTACTAATTTAGTTACAGCTAAAAAATGGCGAGCATAATAGTCGTTTGAACAGATGTTTTTGACGACAGCAAAGGCTAGCCATCAAAATTTTAGATTTGATCGATACTTTTGAAGAAACAAGGACGGCGCCCTGCTTGATGATGCGTTTTATGTTGTTTTAATACGTTGGTTAGCATTTTATCGTTACAGTAAAAATAATTTAATAATCGTTTAATAGTGCTTTCTATGCGCTTTGATTATGTTTTGCCAAGCAAAATCTCTTGAGCCTAGGCTAACAAAGTCCGGATTAAGTAAACTTTCACGACGATTATAACTCAATGGCTGAAATTCGCTATCTAAAATATCACCACCGGCTTGTTCTAAAATACATTGGCTCGCACCAGTATCCCATTCTCCAGTGACACCAATACGCAAATAGCAGTCTGCTCCACCTTCAGCAATTAAACAGTTTTTCAGTGAACAACTCCCTAAAGCCACATAGTCATAATCAAAATCATCAGAAAGATATTGTCCCATCAACTCAAGTTGCTGGCGACGACTAATTGCCACTTTAATACGACGATTTTCTTGGTACTGGGCAACACGAATAGCATAACTTGCTATATTATCTTCTTTAAAAGCGCCAAGTCCTTTTTGGCCATAATAAGTTAAGTGATGATCAGGGGCATGAATGACGCCAATAGTTGGCCAACCATTTTCAACAAGGGCAATATTAACAGCGAAGTCACCACTGCCAATAATAAACTCACCAGTGCCGTCAATGGGGTCTAATAACCAATAACGTTGCCAGTTTTTACGCTCACTTAAGGTGACTGTGCCAACTTCTTCTGAAATAATTGGAATGTCTGGCGTTAATGTTTTTAGCTGATCCATCAAGACATTGTTCGCGGCAATATCAGCACTAGTCACCGGACTTTCGTCCGCTTTTAACTCAGCAGTAAAGTCACAGGTACGATAATGTTTCATGACTTCAACACCCGCTTTTTTCGCACTTTGCAAAGCGATATTAAGCAGCTTTTCTTGGCTAACTTGAGTGTTTATCAGGTTTGTTTTACTCATGAGCACCCCAACTAATTTCTTATGTGAGTCTATTAACTTATGGTATCTCTTAATTTATCAACCAGTAACATTAACGCGGCAATACTTCGAGCCTCGGAAAAATCACTTTGTTGCAATAATGTTTTATAATCTTTTACCGGCCAAGGTACGACTTCTAATGGCTCAGGCTCATCACCTGGAAGTGTTGCACTATATAAATCTGCAGCGATAAAAATAGTCATTTTGGCATTAAAAAAAGCTGGCGCCATCATCAGCTCGGAGAGAAAACAAAGTTCTTTACTGCCGTATGATATCTCTTCTTTTAATTCTCGGTTCGCCGCTTGCTCAGCAGTTTCACCTGCATCAATTAGCCCTTTAGGAAAACCAAGCAAATAACTGTGCGTGCCTGCACAGTACTCTCGCACTAATAATAGGGTATCATTATCAAGCATAGGCACGATCATAACTGCACCACGACCAGAACCTAGCATACGTTCATATTGCCTTTTCTCACCATTGCTAAAGGTTAAGTCTATTTCTTCAATAGCAAACAAGTGGCTTTTAGCAACCTGACGTTGGCCTGTAATTTCTGGTAATTTATTTTTCCCTGTCATAGGCTTAGTACATTAATTAAATATTTCTCTTTAGATATCGGTATAATGACACGATAAAGCCTCTTTTTGGAATAACTAAATTGTTAAATTGGTCAGAAATTTCTACCGTATTGCTTGATATGGACGGTACTATTTTAGATTTGCACTTTGATAATCACTTTTGGCTCGAGCACCTGCCTTTACGTTATAGTGAAAAAATGGCGATAAGCCTTGAACAAGCTAAGGCCAAATTAGCAACAGATTATCAAGCTGTTGTTGGCACCATTGAATGGTATTGCCTTGATTATTGGGCGCAACAAACCCAAATGCCAATAAAAGAATTAAAACGTGAAATACAGCACCTAATTCAACTGCGCAGTGACGCCAAAAATTTCCTAATTGCTTTAAAAGAAAGTGGTCGAGAAATTATATTAGTAACCAATGCTCACCCCGAAGCTTTATCCCTTAAAATAGAACGAACGCAACTCGATAAATACTTTGATACTTTATATTCGACCCATGAATTTGGTGTCAGCAAAGAGTCACAACTTTTATGGCAACGTTTGCAAGCTAAGCAAGGCTTTGATTGCAAGAGCACCTTATTTATTGATGACAGTATAGAGATCCTTAAATCAGCACAAACGTTCGGTATTAAGCACTTATTAGCTATTGCTAACCCTGACAGTAAAAAATCAACCAACATCATCACAGAGTTTGATTCAATAACTGACTTTCAGCTGCTGGTGGAGCAATTGACTGAAATAGAGAAATAAAGTCTCAGGGAAAGTAAGCTAAGTACAATAACTGCCATTTAATAAATGGTCATTTCATTATGAAACAGTTTTTGGCGAGTCTAGAGCAAACCGATTGTCTCAGCCAGATAAAAGTTTGAAGGGATATAGTCAGTGAATAGCATAATAAAAATAATAGTAGCAAGCGCCTTGTCAATGATAGGCCAATATAGCTTAGCTGCCTCAAGTCAGTTCTTTGATGTCTTAGATGGTCAGTTTGATGCCTCGCAATACTTATCTGAAAATGCCTACGGTTTTCTTCCTGTGCCCATTATTATTACTGATCCAGCGGTTGACGGCGGCTTAGGAATGATGGGGCTATTCTTTCATGAAACGGAAGAAGAGAAAGATGCCCGATTGAAAGCTATGCAAAATACAGAAAATGCAGCTATGCATCTTATGCCGCCTAGCGTTTCGGCAGCTTTTGGTGCATACACCGGTAACGATTCATATTTTGTTGGTGGTGGCCACATGGGATTTTTTAATAAGGGCAAAATACGTTATTTAGGTGGTGGTGGTTATGGCGATGTCAATATCGACTTCTATGGCTTTGGCGACATTACCCTCAACAAACCTCTAGAAATAAAAACCCAAGCAACGGCTATTATGCAAACAGTAAAATTTAAACTTGCTGAGAGCAATTTTTATCTTGGTCCCACACATCGATATATTAACGCAGAAATTTCACCAGCCAATATCGGTGATTTAGTCGGTAACTCGCCCCCAGAATGGCAAGATGCACTAACCAAGTTACTGACAAGAGAGATTACCACCTCGGGTGCTGGTTTTACCCTAGAATACGACTCAAGAGATAACTTCTTTTCGCCAACCGATGGTTTGAAGTATGAACTTAATTATCTTTGGTTTGACGAAACACTTGGCTCTGACGTTGATTATAATCTAACAGAGTTAACTGCCCTGCATTACTTAAAACTATCAGAAAATTGGCGTACTGCGTTTAGGGTAGAAGCAAATTATGCAAATAGTGAGAGTTTCTTACCACCCTATGCAACGCCAAGTATTAGCATGCGTGGTATTCCAGCGGCACGTTATCAAGGACAGTCTGTTGCTATGTCAGAATTTGAATTGGTCTATAAAATTAACTTTCGTTGGGAAGTTAATGCCTTTGCTGGCATAGGTAAAGCCACTAATGATTTTTCAGAGTTTTCAGGAAGCCCTAGTAGAATCAGTAAAGGCGTAGGCTTTAGGTACCTGATTGCACGTCGTTATGGCTTTAATATGGGCGTAGATGTCGCTCAGGGCCCAGAAGATACTGTTTTTTACATTCAAGCAGGCTCTGCTTGGTAAAATTACTTTCTAGCAGCTATTTCTACTTATTATCTGCGTTAAATTCACTTGCAATAGCACACTATTAACGCGTGAATTTGCCTTGAAATATGTAAAACTATCAAGCTAGACAATAGTTACGTAAATAATACCCATAAAGAAAATAATGAGTTAACATTTTTCTCACTATTCACATTCACTACAAAAGATTAGTAGCTCTATGTATCGTTAGAGACACATAAAAAAACACCGCAACCTCAATGAGAGTGCGGTGTTTTATTAATAACTTAAATTATAGCTTATCGCTATAACATGGTTATTACGCTTCAGCGATAACTACAACTTTGATGCTAGTATCAACATCATTGTGTAAGTGAATAGCGATATCGAATTCACCTGTTTCGCGGATAGCACCTAATGGTAAACGAACTTCAGCTTTAACAACTTCAACGCCAGCAGCGGTGATTGCATCAGCAATGTCACGAGTACCAATAGAACCGAATAATTTACCTTCGTCACCAGCTTTTGATGCGATTGTAACTTCAGCTAGCTCAACAACTTTCGCTGCACGAGCTTCAGCTTCTGCTAATACTGTCGCTAATTTAGCTTCAAGATCAGCACGACGAGCTTCAAAGTGCTCAACGTTAGCTTCAGATGCAAATACTGCTTTACCTTGTGGTAATAAGTAGTTACGAGCATAACCTGATTTAACAGATACCTTGTCACCAAGGCCGCCTAATTTGGCGATTTTATCTAGAAGAATTACTTCCATTTTAAACCCCTTATTAGCTTACTTATGTAAGTCGGTGTATGGTAACAATGACAAGTAACGAGCGCGTTTGATCGCACGAGTTAATTGACGTTGATATTTAGCAGCAGTACCAGTGATACGGCTAGGAACAATTTTACCACTTTCAGTGATATAGTTTTTTAAAGTAGCAACATCTTTATAATCGATAGAAGTTGCGCCTTCCGCTGTGAAGCGGCAAAACTTACGACGTCTAAAAAAACGAGACATAATATTCTCCTGACTTAATTTCCTTAATCATTCTTAAAAAGAGTGAAAGAAAACCAGTCTTAATTAATCAATTGTATTTGCTGAGCATGTAATACTAAAAGTGGATTTCCATTTCTAGATTCGTGGCGGTTAATAAAACCACTCACTTTTACATTTTGTCCAGCAACTAATTCACGAGTTAAGTGTGATAATTCACCTGTAGCAACAACTTGTATTCTGACAAATGCTTGTCGGTTCATGCCTGCTTCATTTTGTATAGACTTATGGTCTATGGAAAACTGGCTATGAACAATACCCGCTGGGCTGGTTGATTGCTTTGGGGTTTTCACCACATCACCTATCAACACTAGGCAATTCTCTTGCGAGAGCATCACAGTTTACTTATTCGCTAGCAGCTTCTTCTGACTTCTCTTCTGTAGAGCCTTCAGTAGCTTCAACTGGCGCAGCAGCAACATCTTTCTTAACTTCACGACGATCGTCACGACGGTCATCTTTAGCAGCAGCCATTGGCGATGCTTCAGTTACCGCGTCTTTAGTACGCATGATCATGTTACGAATAACAACATCGTTATAACGGAAAGCTGTTTCTAGTTCATCAACAACTGATTGTGGCGCTTCAATGTTCATAAGAACATAGTGTGCTTTATGTAGTTTGTTGATTGGGTATGCTAATTGACGACGGCCCCAGTCTTCTAGACGGTGGATTTTGCCTTCAGCAGCATTGATCAAGTCTGTGTAGCGCTGGATCATACCAGACACTTGTTCACTCTGATCAGGGTGAACCATAAATACGATTTCGTAATGACGCATTACGAGCTCCTTACGGTTGTAGCCTCATTATCTGGCTCAGCCAACACCAGTTGAGGCAAGGAACAAAAAGTTCGGGCTGAATTAAGGAGGCGTACTATAGAGAAAATATGCGCAGAAAGCAAGCAACAAAACACTAGCGGGCATTATTGCTTGCTGTGATTAACGCATTAGCAATAAATTACAACGGAATTACATTGCCGTTAACATTTAATTGCCCCTGAGCAAAGTTTACTTTAACGCTGAGTTCATCATCTTTTTTCATAATGAAACCTTCCTGCACATACATATCAATCATAGATGTCAGCCCTAATTTATCGAAAAAAGGCATTGGTGCGCTACCCTGTGCGTCTGCTTTTAACGCTGCCATAATTGACATTAGGTTATTGGCGTCGAACAATTTTTTATCAACACTAACCTGCAGTGCAGACTCAATTTTGCCTTCTGGCGTTCCAACACTTAAGTTCTTAACCTCAACAATAGGATCATCCGCTAATAACTTAACTGTTAAAGCTGATAACTTTTCCATGCTCTGAGCACTAAACATTTCTTGTTCATTGGCTGATAGTTCAGTCATTACCGTATTAGCTTCTTGCAACACTTCAACATTTAAACGGTGTAAAATAATATCTAGGTTAGCTTTTTCTAACCGCTGGCCCTCAGATGATAATTTTTCAGCGCTATAACTCATTTCAACTTTCATAAGGTTATTCGTTACCGTTGATATCGCACTAATAAGTAAGTTATCTAAAGTAAAAACTTCTTTACCCAAGGCATCTTTCGATTGTACTGCTGCCATTGAGAAGTCAAAATCACCGGTTGAAATTGCGCTGCCTTGATAATAATCTCCAGCAATAAGTGTTTGATCTAACGACAACTTAACGTCATCAATAATAAAGCTTTCATTATTTGTCGTTGCAGTTAACCCCGCCCAATGAAATTCACCAAAAACTCGGTTGTCATTTTCTAAAGTGAAATGAGCTTGCGCTTTAGCAGAGCTTATTTTATTACCGTCAATATCTTTAGATATTTCATCAATAACAACGGTTGCGACAATGTCTTTAGAAAAGGTTAACAAGCCATTTAAATGAATTTTATCATTTATAAAGGTCTCAATTTCTTCATCGATGATTAATCCCATAAAGTTTATGTTGGCTTGTGAATGGCTTAATGCCAACTGCAACCCCTCATCAGTAAACATCACGGGGCCAAATGATAGGTTTTCTTCAATAGTAATAGTGATATCTTCAATATCGCTATCTTGTAAAAGAATGGTCATTTCAGTTGCTGCTTTACCAGCAAACCAATCACGAGTAAAAGTCGTTGAATTTATGATAATAGCAGGGTTTTTATTTAACTTATTTATCGCAGATTGATGTTCGGTTTCAACAACACCGCCTACAAGTTTAGGCGCTATCAAGCTAACAATTATTAATAAGGCAATAGTAATTAAGAGTTTTTTCATCGGTTTCGTCCTTGTAGTGATTCCATGAGCGTATAAAAATACACTGAAACTATATACTCATAAGCCATATCCATAAAGCATAGTTTCTACTATGGCATAACCAAGTTGGGAATAATTGAGTGATAACCACTTTGAAATATAGATAGGTAAATACTTTTGCTTTTGGAGTATAGCCAGTGGCCATAGTGATACTTCACACTCAAAAAAGTACTACGCAGCGCATCTTGTCAGGTATTACTAACAAAGAAAATGCTCACTATTTCACGAGCACTTTTCTCTTCTGAAGTTAAGTTTGTTTAATTCGAAACTTAAAAACTACGGCCCGAAAACTCACTGTAAAATTTTTCTATTGCACCTCGCTTTTGCATGGTAACAAAAACGGTTTTACCGTCACTGCCACCAAAAGCAACATTCGTAGGGAACTTTCCTTTAAGTATCACTTCACGTAAAAGTGAACCTTCTGGTGATACAATAGCGATAACGCCTTTACCATATCGGGCAATATATAGATTTCCTTGTTTGTCGGTACGCATGCCATCCAGGCCATAGTCATCAAATTCAATAAGTAAACGCTTATCGCTTAGGCTACCGTCATCGGCTAATTTGTACTGCCAAACTTTACGCTGCACACTTTCATTAACATATAGTATTTTATTGTTAGGGCTCACCTCAATACCATTGGTTGTGCCCATAGACTTTTCCAATAAATCCACTTGCTGATTAGTATCAATCCGCCATAATTGGCCTGAGCTTTCTGACCAGTTGGGATCGCTGGCAAATATTATTCCATTATCCATAATCGCAATGTCATTTGGCTGATTCATTAAAGGTGAATGACCATAAATTTCAATGACTTTATCAGACAAGTCAGTATTATTGATATGCCTTGCATTAATCTTCAAGACGTTATGGTTAACATAATCGGCGATATACATGTTGCCGGCTTCATCAAAGCGAATACCATTACCGATAGAGCCATTCTTTAATTTGACCAAGGTTGCAACTTGGTTTTTACCAATAATACGGCCAATAGTACCCTCTTGCTGATAATTAACTGCATAAAGGCTACCATCTTTAGCAACAGCGGGACCTTCAATACCTTGGGTAAAAGTGCCATCAGTAACCCAATCTTCGCTCTGATAGCGGATAACTTTAGACTTCTGCTTTTCCTCCATTTCTTTGGCAACAGCACTGCCCGTTAAGAGTGTAAAAGCAATGAGTATATAGCTTATTTTTAACATGTAATTTCCAATAGTTTTGAAGGATTATTTCAATGACTGACAATCATTAAATAGTTGTTTAAACAAAGGCTGTGCAGCAATAACTTGTTCCTGCTGCTGCTGAGATTCAGCCAACAATAACTGTTGCTTTATCTGCTGGTATTGCGTTTTCGACAATGGCTCATCAACTGCGCAAAATCGGGTGATATCGAGTGCTAGTTGGGTAAAAGCATTCAATTCTGTCAGCAACGCCAGAAGGGTCGCTCGTTTTCCTTTTGCGAGCTGATTGTTATTTAACCTTTCACTCAACGTTCTCGCATGTCTTTGCCAAATGAGTAAGCGACTGTTAACTGATAATAATGCAGAGTCATCACCTGCGTTAAAGGCTTCAAGCTGACTTTTTATGCTAAGTAAGCTAAAGCTTTCCACGGGTAAATAATCAACAAAGTTATTTAAAGCGGCTTGTTGATGGTAATTATCTTGCTGGTACTTTATATGGTGGCGAGTGTAATAATGTGCAGGTTCAAATGCTTGTGAAATACTAAATAATGATTGCAAAGCATTATCCAAATCGGCACTTGTTTGAATAGTTGGTGCAAGCAAGGCAGCAAAACCATCATACTGCTGTTGCTTATGCTGTAAACCAATAGTGTTAGCAGCATAATTATCAATAACCATTAAGCGTTGATACATTGAGGTCACATCAGTTAGTTCTTTTGCCGACCAGAAACGCTCGGCAATAACAAACAGTCGTGGCCAAGTGCGCAAATCAATATTTGTTTTATCCACCAATTCTGTCCACAAAGTAGCTTCACCGCCGAGTATGTTTTTGGCTTGTTTCAAAGTAAGGGCTGGCAGTAATTTAATTTCGTTCAGCTGCTCAGTAGTAGGCTTAATAATTAAAGCGTAATAACTATTACCGATCATTACCTTACCTGTTGAATTAGGAGTTAACTTATCAGTAAACATTAATTCAAAACGTAACGGCCCCATCCAACTATCCAAAGAGAAAACCAATCTTTGCTTGCTAATATCGTCGACAACAAGTGTTGATTTCGACTCAATGTTAATTTTTTTATGGTGATTACCATTAAGTTTTAAGTAACCATCGAGCAATGATTCCCCGGCAATATTCTTATGAATAAGTGTTAGTGAACCTTTTATTGCACTTCCTTTTAGCCTAGGAATAGTTAACTGCCACGTTTGCCAACGTTCATTATCGGAGGGAATAATGTCTTGGTTAGCCTTATGCTGCATTGTACTTGCTAACATTTGACCCTGCGGATCATTTAAATAGTGGTAGCGACTATATTGCGGTTGATCAATATAATACCCCGTGGATAAAAGCCCTTGATAACCGCTGGCAGCAATTACATTAAGTGATTCTTCCCCTCGCCATGATTGCACCATAATATTCTTCGGTAAATCTTGATGGTGTATTTCATCCCACCCCATCATTTGCCGCTGATGTTTTGCTAATACCTTCTCTATTCTGCTATTAAAATAACGCTGAACATCATAATGGTTATTCAGTTCATGTGCCTGCATGAGATCCTTAATAGCTTCGCTTTGTTGCCACTGTGTTGGGTGAACTTCATCACCGCCAATATGCAAATAGCGATCGGGAAATAACGCTGTTAATTCTTCAACAATAGCGTCTACAAATTGATAAACGGCCGGATTACTGACATCAAGTAGCGGTTCAAAAACGCCCCAATGCCTCTGCATTTTATATTCTTTTTGTACGGTAATAAGCTCAGGGTAAGCAACAGCAATAGCTGAAGCATGTCCCGGCACATCAAACTCAGGTACCACTCGAATACCAAGTAAACTTGCATAATCTACCAAGTCTTTAATATCACTTTGCGTATAATACAAATTATCCGATGCCAACTGATGCAATTTAGGGTAACGTTTTGACTCAAAACGCCAGCCTTGATCGTCCGTTAAATGCCAGTGAAAAACATTAAGTTTAGCTGCCGCCATGCCGTCAAGTTGCCGCTTTAAGGCACTAATCGGGATGAAATGCCTAACACTGTCAATGAGCAAGCCTCGCCAATTAAACCGAGGTTTATCGTCAATAATTAATTTAGGTAATAGCCATGCCCCTTTAATGGAGTCTGCTGTACCTGTCGTTATCAGCTGCACTAAAGTCGTTAAACCATGC
>Ga0114909_1000182_pt1 | contig 49140 bp, 46 predicted proteins | sample MalvireepMed_906_FD_87290 | JGI IMG/M metagenome (GOLD analysis project Ga0114909, IMG submission 87290) | Marine viral communities from the Global Malaspina Expedition - Malaspina viral metaG DeepMed_906 | ecosystem: Environmental > Aquatic > Marine > Oceanic | place: Mediterranean Sea...
CTATATAACTATTTAGCGCATTAATTAACGTGTTCAAAATTAACGCCACAGCTGCTGTAACTTAAATAGATTTCTATCGTTGCAAAAAAAGCTATAAATCAAAAGTGTTGAAAATACTGGTTGTACCTCACATGTAAATCATTTGTTATAGAATAAGGCCTGTAGCAATTAGGTTTTTACATTAAATATACTCTCTTCAACAGGTTATTTTATTTTACTTTTGTTATATAGTTGTCTAATGTCTATATTCTTATCCATGTTAATATGCATGTATTCGGCTAGATAATTTATTAATAATAAAAACAATAAAACAGCGCGGAGATGCAGTGGACTATAAAGAACTATTACAAGCAATTGACGGTGACTCTTCAGTAGGCAGTTATTTAAAAGCCGATAGAAGTGCTTATCGCAGTTTACGCAATGCTTTTAATGCTGCTCAGTCCTCCTTTAGGCGTTTAACAGAAACCCCCGAATCATCTATAGATGAAGCTCTTTTTGAAGAAAATCAACAAAATTGGTTAACGGTAAATCAAGCATGTTGGCAAACCTTAACTGAAAAAAGCAAAGACATCGAAATCTACTGTTGGTGGGTTATGTCATTGGCTTTTCAAAAGCAGGCTATTGAGAAGATATCTTCAGCTTTAGAAACATTAGTCGATTTCCTTGATGTATTTTGGCCTGATGTTCATCCTTATCTGCCTGATGAAAAATTAAGCTCCACTAATGCCGATGAACAACAAAAGCAAAGAGTAGAGTTACAATTAAGACCTTTAATACAATTATTGGGTGAAAGTGCAAACAGTGGCTTGTTATTTATGCCTTTGCAAATGATGAGCCTAGTTGCTGATATTGATCATGGACAGTATTTTTCAGCAACCAAAGCTAATCAACTAGCATCCTTGAAAAGCCAAGCACAACAAAAATTCCCACAGGTGAATACTGAAACTACTGATACTATAAAAGCACTTGATCTTGCTATTTCATCACTTGAACTTCTAGATGCTTGGTTGCAAAAAACGGTAAGTTCTTTGGCCACTCAAACGATCAGTACAATTTTTTTAAAAGCTAATTTAACTGACAATTTGCAAGCCATTAAATATTTGGTTGCTGATTGTTATGCTGTTTGGCCACTTGACTCCCCGCAAGTATCCCCTGTAAATGAAACGCCAACTGAAACTGTTCAAGAAGAAAGTTTGCCTATTAATCAGCCATCGTTGCCGGTAGGACCTTCTTTAGTCACTCCTTCGGTTTCAGAGCAGTTAAATAACAGAGATCATGCATTTCAAGAGTTACGAAAAATAGCCGATTACTTTGCCAAGCAAGAGCCTCATAGCCCTATTTCATTTTTATTAGAAAAAGCTATTCGTTGGGGTTATATGTCATTACCTGAACTTATGCTTGAGCTTGTTGAAGGCAATGACAAAGTCTTAAATCAAATTAATTTAGTCGCGGGGTTAAATGATGAAAAGGCTGAGATTGTAAAGCCAAAAGCAGTAACTGAAACCGCTATAGTTAAGCCCGCAACAGTAAGTGATACTAGAAATAAATCAATAAAAAAGGTTGAACCTATAACACCAATCAGCCCTGAAAAAGAGGTGGTAACAGACGCTGAGCAAAGTAAACCTGATAGTGAATTTAATTGGTAGGCATTAAAATGCCAACCGTATAATACAGTACAAATCTAACCCAAAAAAAACAAAACGGAGAATAAATCATGGCTTCAATTTATATGAGAATAGACGGCAACGATACGATCAAAGGTTCTGCAACTGTCACTGATATTGGTGGCAAGAAAGGTTTCTTTGCAATAGATTCTTTGTCTTGGAGTGCAATGCGTAATGTCAGTGTTGACATAGGTAATGCTGATAATGGTGATGGTGGTATGGTTGCTTTGGGTGAGATTCAATGCACCAAGCAATTAGATGGTGCTAGCCCATTTTTAACTACCTTTTTATTTGCGCCAGGCGAAACTGGTAAAACGGTAGAGATTGTTTTCACAAAGCCAAACCGTGCTGGTAAAGGGTTAATACCATATTTAATAGTTACCATTGAAAACTCACGTATTTCCAACTATAGCATTTCCGGGAGTGATGGCTCTCAACCAAATGAAAGCTTTGCTATGACTTACGCAACTATTGCTCAAACTTATTATGTTGAGTCTGAAGGCGGTAAAGTAGAGAAATCAGCGGAAGTAACTTTCGATACGCAACTTGCAGAATTGACTTCGCAAGCTGATTTGAAATAATTTTAATCTATTAATTTAAGGAACAAGCTAATGGCATTAAATTCCCAGCATAAACGCGTTAGTAAAAACCGAGTTAGTATTACTTATGATGTTGAAACTAACGGCGCACTAGAAACAAAAGAATTACCTTTTGTTGTTGGTGTTCTTGGTGACTTTTCAGCTGATAGAGCTGATAAACCAGATGTTGCCGATCGTGATTTTTTTCAAATTGATAAAGATAACTTTGATACGGTAATGAAGCGTGTTGGCCCAGAGCTAAACTTGAAAGTTGATAACGTACTCGTCGACGACAATAGTCAAATTGAAGCAAACTTAAAGTTTGATTCAATGAAAGATTTTACTCCTGAAGCTATTGTTGACAAAGTTGACGTGCTGAAAAATCTCGTTGAAACGCGTAATCAGTTAAAAGTTTTATTGAGTAAAGCAGACCGTTCTCGTGATTTAGAAGCTTTATTAAAAGAAGTACTAAGCAGTGCAGATACAATTAAATCGTTATCTGACGAGTTAGGTTTAAATACTGAGGAGACTTCATAATGAGTACTGAACAAGAGCAAAGCGGTGCCAGTGAAGCACAAGCACAAGAAGTCAGTTTTTTAGACCGTGCAATTGCTGCAACTACACAGACGACACCTGATGCCACCAAAGAGCTTATTTCTACATTGATGGACCAAGCTGTTGATGGCACAGTTACTTGGGATAAAAACCTGACCAAAACCATTGAAAATGCCATTGCAGCAATTGACGGTAAGTTATCAAAACAGTTATCGACAATCATGCAGCAAGACAAGTTTAAGAAACTTGAAGGCTCATGGCGTGGTCTAAATAAACTAGTTCGTGAAAGCGATGTTGGCGCTACGTTAAAAATTAAAATGGCGGATTTTAATCGCGATGATATTTTAGAGCAATTTGAAGATGCTCCTGCAATTGATCGTAGTCCATTATTTAATACCTTATATCAACACGAATACGGTACAGCTGGTGGTGAACCATACGGTTTATTATTAGGTGATTATCAATTTGATGCCAGCGATGAAAGTGTTTCATTATTACGTTATATGGGTGAAACCGCTGCAGCTTGTCATGCTCCGTTTGTTGCTGCTGCATCGGCTAATATGTTCGAATTAGATAACTTTGAAGTATTTAATGAAGGCAAGCCTGTCGCGGCTGCATTTGACTCTCCAGCGTACGCTGCTTGGAATTCATTCCGTGAAAGTGATGATGCACGTTATGTGACTTTGACATTGCCGCAAACTATTGCACGTTTACCATATGGTAAGAAAGGCACATCAACTAAGTCATTTGATTATGAAGAGTTAGCTGTTGATGCTGAAGGCAATCCAAGACCTACAGGCAATGACCAAATTGTTTGGTCAAATGCCGCCTTTGATATGGGTCTTAAAATGACTCAGGCTTATACTGCTTCAGGTTGGTGTACTTCAATTCGTGGCTTAGAAAATGGTGGCAAGGTTGAAGCCTTACCAAACCTAACTTACAAGTCTGATGCTGGGGATATTCAGCAGCAATGTCCGACAGAAGTAAACTTAACTGATGAACGTGAAAAGGAATTAAGTGACCTAGGTTTCTTACCTTTAGTACATTATAAAAATTCTGATTATGCGGTATTTATTGGCGGTCAAACGACACAGAAGCCAAAGACCTACACAGACCCAGATGCTACGGCTAATGCAGCAATCTCGGCTCGTTTGCCTTTCATTATGGCTAGCAGTCGCATAGCTCATTATTTAAAAATAATGGGGCGTGACAAGTTGGGCTCTAACTTAGAAGCGACTGATGTTGAACGTGACTTGAATACTTGGATTGGTCAATTTACTAACCCAGGTGCTATTGGTAATGAACAACGTGCTAAAACACCGTTAGCAGAGTCTGCAATACAAGTAGTAGAGCAGCCTGGGAAACCAGGTTCATACTCAGCAATTGCTCACTTAAAACCATGGTTGCAAATGGAGTCTTTAACCACTTCAGTGCGTATGGTCGCGAAAATTCCAGGTTAATAGCAATCTGATACTAGGCGGTAAGTAGTACAGTTTAACAGTTGCTTACCGACCAGTGTCATAACAGCATGGTGTTTTACACTATGCTGTTATTTTTATAATGCTTTGAGATAGGCGCTATAAAAATAGCAGTAATAAATAATAACAATAGCGCATATTTTAGCCGAGCATGATAAATTCCGACTGGCTTTCAAGCCTAAACAGTTTAGATTCTGAAGATCCTCAGTATTTGCGCGAAGCAATTGAACTGATTGCGCCTTTTTATACATCTGAAAAACTTAGTGTTAATAAATTTAAGGCGATATTAATACAAGTTATCGCACAGATAGACTCATCTTTAAGCAAACAATTATCCTTGATAGTACAGCAAACGAGTTTTCAAACCCTAGAAGCCCGCTGGCAAGGTTTGAAGAATCTAGTCACGGTACCATATAGTAAACAAAGAGTTAAAGTGAAATGCCTAGACATAAACTGGCAGGCTATTTCAAATGATGTCAATTTATCTAGCAGCTTAAAACGCAGTCAGCTATACAACAAAATAGCCAATAAAGAGCTAAATACACTCGGCGGTGAACCTTTTGGTATTATGGTTGTTGATCACCATGTATCAGCGCAGTTAGCAGACTTTAGCGATTATGATGATTTGTACACCTTAGAGTTGCTGGGTGCGTTAGGACAGCAGTGTTTATGCCCATTTGTTATGTCTCCCGATGAACGATTTTTTGGTGAGGCTGATGGTAAATGGCTCAGTGATATTGAACGTGTAGGTAAAGTTATCGGTGGAGCTGACTACGCGAGTTGGCAAAAGCTACGTCAATTAACTTCAAGTCGCTTTGTCGCTTTAACCATGCCTAGGTTAAAGCTACGAGAGCACTATCAAAACTATTCCTGTGGTTTTGTTTTTAATGAAGTCGTTAACCGTAAAGAAGCTGGCTTGTATGGTTATGCTCATTTTGGTTTTGCTGCCACTATTGTTCGTGAATTTAACCGCATTAGTTGGTTTGGTTTTTTAAAATCTCGCTGGAATGATAGATTACAAGGCGCTGTGTTAAACGTTCCAGATACTTGTACTGATCATAACTGGTTACAACCAGAACCAAGGGTACGTTTATTTGGTAAAATCGCACAATTCTATGCTAAGCAAGGTTTTATTCCTTTGGCTCATAGCCCGCTAACAACCAAGTATTACTTTATGGATAATCACTCCGTTTGGGCTGGACAGCAACAGGCCGATGATAAAGTTTTATCTTTATTGCAAACCACTTTAATTTGTAGCCGTATAGCTCATTACTTAAAAGTGCAAATTAGAGAGCTGCTTGGTAGTTTATTAACTGCCTCCGAATGTGAGCAGCACTTATCAAAGTGGTTAAGTAAATATGTCTCTAACGTTTCTTCTGCTAATGATGAAACTTTGGCAAAATACCCCTTAAGAAATGCGCGGGTAAAAGTACGTGAGGCTGACAATAGTCCTGGAGAGTTTATTTGCGAAGTTTCCTTACAACCACAGTATCAGTTTGACATGTTTGCAGGACAAATATTGCTAACGACTGAATTGACTAAGGATAACTAATGGTTTTTATCAGCACTTTTCTAAAAGAAATTCACAATAGTGATGAGCCAGCGTTATTAACGTCAGTTAAATATAACTTAAAGCAGTTATTAGAAAGTGAAGCACCACTAATTATGTTAGACAGTAAGCTTATTGAATGTAAACGCTCTATTTTGAGTTATGGGGTAGAAGATATACAAAGTTTGAACTACCAATTAGGTAAAAAAATATTTACTTCAAGAATTAAAAGTTTAATCGATAATTTTGAGCAGCGTATTGATAATGTTGAAATTAACATCTTACTTAATGATGACAGGGCTAATAGTATTAATTTTGTTATTTCAGGTGACCTTGTTAATGGTCAAGAGTTTCAATTAAATAGCCAGTTAGATATCAGTGACTTTAGTTTATCTATGGAGAATGAAAGTGTCTGATTTGCTTAATCGCTATTTTGAACGCGAACTTTCACTTATTCGCCGCTCAGGCAGTCAGTATAAGAATAATCATACTGATGCTGCCAATACCATGCATTTAAATGAAAAGCGTTATGAAGACCCTAATATCACTCGCCTATTAGAATCAGTAGCTTTATTAAGTGCTAAAAATGCGATGCAACTAGATCAACAGTTACCGCATATTTCTAATGCCTTATGCTCGGTATTGTATCCGTCATTTAATCAATTATTACCTTCAGTAATGAGTGTGAAGTTAGATGCTGATAAAGAGTGTTTTGTTGATGAAGTGAAGCTATCGCGTGAGCAAGCATTTAAAGTTAACAATGATAAAGGGCAAGAATGTCAGTTTAAGATGTGTAACGACAGTCTATTTTCTCCCTTTACTTTAGAGTCGGTAAACGCAAGATATGCACCTTTTCCTTTTGATCTACCGATAAAACATGATGCTAACGCCGTCATTCAATTAAAAATATCAGCCAATGATGTTGAAGCTCAAATGGCTGCGCTAAGTCCTGATAATTTAAATATTTATCTTAATGGTTTTGGGCAAGGAGCTGCTGGTTTAATTGAGCTAATGTTGTCGAAATTAAGTTTTGTTTGCCTTTCAGACAGTCAGTTCAATGAGATGAGCCTGCTTGAAAAAGAAAGTTTTACTCCCCGTTGTATTGAACCAGACTTTTCCGTATTAGATAAAAAAGGCAACGAATTTTCTGCATACCAAATGATGCTAGAGTATTTTAATTATTCAGAAAAACGAAAATACTTTCACTTAAAGGGCTTTAAAGAAGCATGTCAGAAAATTTCGGGTAATGAAGTATTGTTGAGTTTTTTTGTTAAAGACATACCTTCAGAATATATCGGTCTTTTTGATGACACTGTTTTTCAATTAAATACAGCGTTAGTCATTAATCAATTTAGTAATAGAGCTGAGCCGATTAACTACAATCATCAAGCCTTATCTATGCCGTTAAACCCGGATGCTAGCAACCAAAACTCTAATATCGAAGTGATTTCAGTCGCGGCAGTAAACGAAATAAAACCGGACGGTGAGTATCGTTTACAGCCTTTGTTTGCTAAGCGTTATTTCGATGCCAACAATGGCTTAATGTGGTTTAGTGAAAGCCATATTAATCAAAAGAAGAAATATCAACACCACCTTTCAATTAGTTTCTCTCCATATGCTCAACATGATTTACATTTAGGAAAGGAGCACTTATTAGCTGCTGAATTAACCTGCTGTAATGGCAGGGCACCTTGTAGTATTAACGCTGCCAGCGTGTTGAAAGTTGTTGGCGCAATAGAGCTACCGGGGCAGTTAATTAGTCATAATATTCCATCGGTACCGTATTATCCAAATGAATCTGAACAATTACATTGGCAGCTTATTGAGTTATTAAGTACAAATTTCAGTGCCTTGCTAAATGTTGATAATCCAACGGAAAAGTTGCGTAATTTATTATCTGTTTTTAATCGCACGAGCGGTCAACAGGTATTAACTACTGCTATTCAGAAAGTCAGCTATCAGAAAAAAGTGGCGCGCATGAACATTGATGGCGTGAATATCTTTACTTCAGGTACTCTGATTACATTAGATATTTCAGTATTTGATAAGAAAAACTCGATGAACATTTGGCTGTTTATTCATTTGTTGAACCAGTTTTTTGCTTGTTTTTGCAGTTTCGACCGTTTTATCAAACTTGAAGTCAAGTTAATCACTAGTCAGGGTAGTGAGTTGATCGAATTTGATAAATTTCATGGTGATCAACAATGTCTGTAGCTGAACAGGTCAATTTAAAAACACCGTTAATAACGAAAGCTCTAGCAGAGCCTGAAGCGTTCAGCTTATTGCAATTAATGCGTATTATAAATCGCCAACTTGCCAATTCAGCGCAACCGTTTCAGCTTGTAATTGCGGCTGACCCTATGCCAAACAACACTGCCAATGAAATCAGTGATTTTAGTTGGCAAGGAAATAGTGCGTTAATTACGAGCAGTGAGTCTTCATTAACGTCGGGTGATGCTGCAGTTCCTCAGTATATTTATCAGGCTTTACTGCAAGCATTTCATCAAGAAGATTATGCGTTGCATGACTTTTTAAATATGCTAAATGATAGATATTTTAAGCTCTATGCTCGTACGATTGAAAAAACACACCTGTTATTAACGGATGAAGTGGATCGTTATTTTAAGCGAGAGAATCATCCGCAAAAGCCCCAGCGTGCTCTAGCAAGTTGCATTGCACAATTGACGAGTTTACCTGCGGTAGAAGAAAATAAAAATTGGCTTGGTTATAGCTTGTTATTAGGTAAACCAAATCGTTCACAGCGTGACTTACAGCAAATTTTAAGTGATTATTTTTCACTGTCTATCAAAATACATTGCAGTAAACTAACTAAGCATCAGTTAAGCCAAGAAAATTGGACAAGCTTGGGTGGATTAAAAAAGCAAACCTTTACCATCAATAGCCGACAAAAAAATACTGGGCAAAATAATCAGCTTGGACAAAGTTTTCTATTAGGAAAACGTTGTTGGTTAGCCAAGCAAAAAATGAATATTACCATTACAGCGCAAAGTGAAGAGCAGTTACAAATGTTAAGCCGTCATAATGCTTGGTACTTAGAACTTGCGCAAATGAGTCGCTTTTATTTACGTGATAAAGCCCCTATTGCTATTTATTTGAAAGCACCAGAACATTGGTTTGCTCGTTCAAAAATATCAACGAATACCGACGAAACTGTTTGTTTAGGCCGAGGTTTTTACCTACCAAACTCCTCTAAAGATAATGCCATTACTTATCTTATTCACCTTGTAAAGGATTAATTCAATGACACAAGTTAATTTACCTAATTTAATTGCCAAGCTTGATACTCAAAGTAAGCGAGCCCTAGAGCTAGCGGCAGGTGATGCGATGAACTCACATTGCCCAGTGATAGAGATTGAGCACTGGTTATTGCAAATAATCTATAAAGCCGACAAACACCTGAATGAATTTTTAAGTAGTCAGAAAATCACACCAGAGCAAATTATTACTGAAATATCGGCAAAGTTGACCAAGTTAAATAAAGGCTTCGAAGGTCAACCTAGCTTAAGTGGTAACTTAACCGAACTGATTAAGTCTGCTTGGTTAGCTGCAACGGTCGATTTCTCACATGATCAATTAACCCCTTTACATATTTTATTAGCAAGTCAGCAATGTAGCGACTTAGGTGTTAAAGCTTTAAGTTTAAAATGTTTAGACTCGTTATCAGAGTCAGCCTTGCGCAGTCAAATAACGAAACTGCCAATTAACCAAGCAAGCACTCGTTCTACAGGCGCTAGTGCAGCGCCGGGTAGTTCAGGTGATGCTCTAGAGAAATATACTACTAATCTTACTCAAGCTGCCAGAGACTCTGCTTTAGATGATGTGTTAGGTCGTAATCAAGAAGTCAGAACGGCCATTGATATTTTATGTCGCAAAAGGCAAAACAACCCTATTTTTGTCGGCGAACCTGGCGTCGGAAAAACTGCAGTAGTTGAGGGGTTAGCAATTAAAATTGCTCAGGGTGAAGTCCCTGATGCGATCAAAGACGTTGAATTGCACAGTTTAGATTTAGGGTTATTGCAAGCTGGCGCTAGTGTTAAAGGTGAGTTTGAGAATCGCTTGAAAGACGTTATTAACGAAGTTAAAAATTCTGAAACGCCCATTATTGTGTTTATTGATGAAGCACATACTTTAATTGGCGCTGGTGGTGCTGAAGGGCAAAATGATGCAGCTAATTTATTAAAACCCGCGTTGGCTCGTGGTGAGTTTCGCACTATTGCAGCAACAACATGGGATGAGTATAAAAAGTACTTCGAGAAAGATCCTGCATTAACTCGACGTTTTCAAGTCGTTAAAGTAGAAGAGCCTAATGCTACCGATGCTATTCAAATGTTACGCGGTGTAGCGGAGTCATTGCAGAAACATCACAATGTTTATATTCGTGAGTCGGCCGTAGAAGCTGCCGTTAATTTATCTATTCGTTATCTACCTGCCCGTATGTTACCTGATAAAGCGATTAGTTTATTAGATACCAGTTGTGCGCGTATTGCTTTAACTCAAGGAGCTAAACCTGAATCGATTGAAAGTCTAGAGCAAAATTTACAATACCTGCACAATGAGCTAGCGGTAATGCAAAAAGAGTCAGCATTATTTGATGATGCTACTTTCGAACTAGAGCAACTTAATGAAAACATCAGCAAAACAGAAAGTGAGTTAACTTCCCTCAATAGCCGTTGGCAAGAAGAACTTGGTTTAGTCAATGATGTAATTCGATTGCAAAAGCGAGTATCACAAGGGTTAGAAGAACAAGAAAATAATAGTACTGCCCATACTGAATTAAACGAAAAACTTACTCAGTTAACTGCTTTGCAAGCCGGAGAGCCACTAGTTAACGCCATGGTTGATGATATAACCATAGCACAAGTGATTGCTTCTTGGACCGGGATTCCCGTGGGTAATATGCTCAGCGATGAAGTGAAAAAGTTACTATCAATTGAGAAGAATTTACATAAGCGTGTCATTGGTCAAAGTACAGCAATTAGCGAATTAGCAAAAAGTATTCGTATTTCTCGTGCTGGTTTAACTGATAGTAGAAAACCTATTGGCGTCTTCTTGATGTGTGGTCCAAGTGGGGTAGGTAAAACAGAAACTGCAGTAGCGTTAACTGATTTACTCTATGGTGGCAGTCATGATATGACTGTGATCAACATGACTGAATTTAAAGAAGAGCACAAAATCTCAATGCTATTAGGAGCGCCTGCAGGTTATGTAGGTTTTGGCAAAGGTGGAGTATTAACCGAAGCCGTACGTCGTAATCCTTATTCAGTACTGCTGCTAGATGAAATGGAAAAAGCGCATCCAGGTGTACATGATTTATTTTATCAAATCTTTGATAAGGGCTGTATAGCTGATAGTGAAGGTCGGAACATCGATTTTCGTAATACTCTGATTATTATGACTTCTAATGCTGCTGATCAAGCTATTTGTGACGTTTGTGATAATCAGAGTGAGCGTTTACCTAATGATAAATTGGTTGAACAAATTAGACCCGCATTGCAGCAATACTTTAAACCTGCATTCTTAGGTCGCACAACTGTGGTACCTTATTATCCGCTGAATAACGAAGAGTTAGCAAAAATTTGTCAAATAGCTCTACAGCGTATTGCTAAAAAACTCGTTGAGCAATATCAAGCTAGCTTTAGCTATGACCAAGCTTTTATTGATTACGTGGTCAATAAAAACATCGACCCTACTACGGGGGCTCGCGGTATTGAGCAAATTATCAATCGATCTTTAATGCCTAAACTAGCGGAACAATGTATTGCTTTACTCAGTGAAGGAAAGGTGATTAATAGTGTGAAAGTTACTTGCGCCGAACAAGGTGATTTTGATGTTATTATTGAGTCGTAATAATGTATTGCACTGAAAAAACTATGCGTATTATTTTACTTAGCTTGTCGTTTAGCTTGTCGTTTAGCTTGGTAGTATTTTCTTATGTGTTTAATCATAACGCTCAAGCCGCAGGGCCGGAGCGTTTATATTTAACCACGCAAGAATGGCCGCCGTATCAAACTTATGCTTCAGGTACTATCGCAGGTTTGTCAGTGAATCGGTTAAAGTGTGTATTAAGACAATTAGAGCAACCATATCAGTTAACGATGACTAGTTGGAAGAATGCTCAGTTAATGGTGCAGAATGAGCAACAACATGGCTTTTTTGTTGCTGAACAAAGCGAGGCGCGTGATAAATATGCAGTATTTTCCGCGCCATTACTTTATCATCAATGGCGTTGGTATTTTTCTAATAACTTAAACAATATTGATTTGTCTAATGATAATAAAAAAAAGTGGCAGGTTAGCGCCGAGTTTGGCAGTAATAAATGGTTTTATTTACATGAGCAGGGTTTCAATGTTGAAAAAAAACCACGTAATATTAATACATTACTCGATATGTTAATGCATAATGAAGTTGATGCCATTTTGGTTGATGGTTTTGCTATGCAAATTGCTTTAAAAGAGCAAGGAATGTTAAATAACAGCTTTCGAAGTCAACTCATGGCGACTAAATCGTTAGGTTTATATTTTCATAATAACTTTGTTAAAAAATATCCTGAGTTTTTACCTAAATTTAATCAAACTATTACAAGCTGTATAGAAAAATGATGATTACCATACAATTAACAGAAATCCCCGCTAATGAAACGGTAACTACTCGAGTTTTTAGTTTACCTGCCTCAGGGGGGAATTTTGGCTCTGCTTTTGATTGTTTTATGCCTTTACCTGACCGAAGTGGCCAAGTAAATGCGATACACGGTCAGTTTGTACCTAGTCATCAAGGCATGAATATTGAGGCACTTAATGGCGGAGAAATTCGTTTAAATGGTATTTCCCTTGCCCCTGGTCGACTTGCCGCTATTGAAGATGGCACTATTATTGAAGTGGCTGACTATACCTTATTGGTAAGTCAACTGACTGATGAGAGCTTGGCGGGTGAAACAGATGAGCAAAGTGATGTGTTAACAAGCGATAATAAGGCAGCACAAGCACATTTTTCATTAGCAGGCTTAACAATGGATAATAATGACGATGTGGTTATGAATACTAGTCAATCTGGCAGCAATAACCAATCAACTCAAGCGTATAATCAAGACTCTGAACAAACAAATTCGCATTTTTCAGCAAGTGGTGTTTTTGCTGATGATCCTTTTGGTGAAGACCCTTTTACCGAAGAAGATATTAATTGGCAAGGCGATAAGCAAGATGTTGTTTCAAATCAGAGTGAACAACAAGAAGGAGTTCAAGCTGAGCTGAACTCCTCTGCCTATGATGAAAATTTATCACGTAGTCAAGTGGATCACCAGCGTCATAATAATTCGGCGACTAAAGCTGAAGTATTGCCATTAAATGATTACCAGCAAGATGGCAAAGTTGATCAGTTGGTAGAGTTACTTGACCGACAGCTTACTAATGCAAATGAACAGCAAAACATGTTGTTTCAAGCACTTGATAAAACTTTAGCTACTTTTCTCGATGAGTTTTCCCCACAACATTTAGAAGAAACTTATGATGATTATGGCCGACCTTTATTTGTCGGCAAAGAGCAACAATATTGGCGCTTATACCGTAAGTCATTCAACCGACGTTTAAGTAAAGGTGAATATCAGCGTTTGTTTAAAGCACTATTACTCGAAAATATGCAAACAGGTCAAGATTAAAATGAGAAATATTTATGCCATTGTCGGTTTAATCAGTTTGTTTCTGCTCAATGCTTGCAGCAGTAATACTCCTGAGCCGACTTTATTAAAGCTAACGCTTAATGCTGGCGAAAAGATAAATCCATCACAATTAAGTTCGGCAAACCCTGTGGTACTTCGTTTATATCAATTATCGGCAATTGAAGACTTTAAATCAGCCCAGGTGCTCGACTTATATCAAGAAGACGCTAAGTTATTAGCCAGTAGTCTCTTGTATAAACAAAGTATTGGCAGTGTATTGCCTAGTGAGCAAAGATCGCTTCAGCTGAGCATCCAGCCAGGCACAAAGTATTTAGCGGTTTTTAGTCAGTTTTCAAACTACCCCCAAGCAAAGAGCAAAGCGTGGTTAGATATTACTAATATTGACGAACTAGCGAGCATCACCTTATCAATAGAGTCATTATCGGTGAATATGCAACCTGTGTTAGTTGAGAGTTTTTGGTCATGGTAATTTTGCTGCAACTTTCTTTGTCAACTCGTTGGCTAAGCAACACATTATTAGGGCTACATCGGGAGAAATATACTTGGAATTATTAAAACAAGTTGTCTGGAAAGAAGGGATTTTCATCTCGCCACAACATTTTCAACAACAAGCACTGCATTTAAAGTCCTATATGCAAAATTATGCTAATACTTTAGGATTTGCTGAGCATTTTGGTTTAAGTGATATTACCGTTAATACCGACTTACTCAAGGTAGGAAAGATTGCTATCTCCTTTTGTAATGGTTTATTTCCTGACGGGCATTACTTTTTGCTTGATGAAGAAATTGTTATTGATGTACCTGAAGATGCAGTGAAAAAGACGGTTTATATTACTTTACCCTTGGCTTTACAAGGAGCACTCGCATACGGGCAAGACAATAGTGATGCGGCAAGATTCCTATGCCAAACTATCACGAGTTATAATAATACGTCATCACAAAGTGATAGTGTGGAGTTAGAGGTTGCCAAGGACAATATTTGTTTGTCTATTGGTAAAACCGACATGTCTGGTTTCGTCTCTTTTCCTATAGCGCGAATATTAGAAACCAAAGAAACCGGTGAAGTCATTTTTGACAGCAGCTTTATTCCAGCATGTATTCATTATCAAGCATCACATTACTTGTTTGATAAAATGAAAATGTTGCAAAGTTTATTGCAAAATCGAGCAAAAGAAGTGCATAAACGTATTGCCGTTGGTCAAGACAGTAAAAGCGAACAGACCTTATATAAAGATTACTTGTGGCTGCAGACCTTAAATCGTTGGTTGCCGTGGAGTGATTGGCTTTTGCGAGACAAACAGTACAGCACCTATCAGCTATATCGCGATTTAACTACTTTATCGGCTGAATTGTCAGGTTTAACCCCTGAGCTACCAGACAACTTTAATTCGCTAGATTATAATGATTTGTATCGTGTGTTTAGCCCTATTTTTATTAAACTTCGTAGCCAGTTAAGCATGGTGTTACAAGACTCTGTTATCGTCTTTGAATGGGATAAACAGTTATTTGCTAAGCGCCGATTATTACGCACGTTGATAAATACGCCTGATGCTATGTTGTCACGACGTTTTGTGCTCAGTGTTGAGTCATCACTTAGTGCAGAGGAACTTGCACAGCGTATACCGTTAGCGGCAACACTAGCTGGAAATAGTAATATTGTCGAATTGGTACGTAATGCCATGTCAGGGGTTACTCTACGCCATTTATTAGTGGCGCCAAATGCTTTGAAACCTAAAGCTACTGCCTGTTACTTTGAAATTAATACCCATGACGAGTTATGGATTGATATGCTAAATAAAGGCGAAATGCTAAATATGCATGTTGATAATCGCATTCCTGACTTAGAGGTAACTCTCTATGCGTTGTCTTTGAGTTAATAAGTTATGAGTCAAAAGAATAATAATACCGTCACCATAGACTTTAGTGACAAAGTTTTTAAAGAAGCGGCGTTATTCGACTATAGCGCTAATACTCTTTATAACTTGAGTGTTCCTTTGTTATCGATAACTTTAACTTTAGCTAGACTACCAAAGCCGGATAATTTAGCTCTATTTAAAGGGTTATTGAAACAGCATATTATTGAACTAAGTGAACGTGGTAAAGCCCTTGATTACCCTGCGGCGGTAATTGACAAGCTTTGCTGTTTACATTGTATTGTCCTCGATGAATTTATTATTCATGGTGTCTGGGGAGAAGATAGTGGCTGGGAAAATAATACCTTACTTAGTGAGTTATTTGGGTTGAAAAATGGTGGCGATGTATTTTTTACCATCACTGAAAAAGCCTTAGCGCAAGCGGTTAAAATGGCCGACTTGTTAGCGGTAAGTTACGTCTTATTGCAAATGGGGTTTAAGGGCAGGTACCGCTCTCGTGAAGTTGAGCAGTTAGGCATTGTTAACAAAAATATCCGAAATGCAATTAGTGAGCAAATGAAGGAAGCAGATATTTTGCTCAAAGATGCACCAAAAATTAAGTCTTTGTCTTTACGAAGTGGTGTACGGTATTTTTCAATGACGGCGATTATTTTATTTAGCTTACTAGCGGTGACTACTTTTTTTGATTATTGGACAAAAGAAACTTATGATCTGCGCACTCAAGAACTTACTGAGCTTAAAGACGTAACGGCTAACTACATTTTAAATAATAATAATCGCGATATCATTTATACCAGTACTGCAGAAGATATTCACTCAGTGAAAAACCTTTTTCACGATAAGGCGCATAAAGAAAAAGCTAAAACCACTAAAACCACTAAAATAGCTGAACCTACTACAACAACTGAAGCAATTAAGGTGACGGAAAAAAGCAAAAATATACAAGGTCATTATCGTGTGCAGCTAGCTAGTTTTAGTCAGCAAAGTAATGCTGAGCAGTACTTAGAAAAACTTAAAGAAAGTAAGTACTCGCTTGCAGTGAAATATTTCGACGGTTACTTCATTATTTTTTCCTTGGCTCAGTCAATCACTGAAGCAAAAACACAACAAAGCTATTTTAAAACTCAATATCAGCTATCTGCTTTAGTGAATAAACTCAGCCCTGATGGAGTCGTATTGTGACCTTCACCTTAACTAAAAAACACTTATTGTCGGCAATACTTTTATGTTTATTCGTAGCCTTTAGTTTAGCTTGGTTTTTAGCCGATACACTCAATTGGTTATATGCAACCGCGGCTTTATTGGTTTTGTTGTCGGCTTCTGTTTTATGGGTTATGAATCGTGAAGAGCCTGCCGTTAAGCGACAGAAGTTTTTAGAAAAACAAGACCAACAATTAGTCAAAAAATTGTTTCAATCTTTTATGCAAGAACTAAAGGATCGAGGACAAAATAAACATAAATACCGTATGCCATGGTATTTATTGATCAGTCATGATGTTGTTGGCGATCAACGATTATTGACCCAGATGGGCTTTAGAAATAGTAGTGCCAATAGCATTGGTCAGCAACTGCCAACGCAACTATGGCTAAAGAACGATGCCGTGATTATTGTTATTGAGTTGTCTAGCCAAGATTATCGAGCATTGAACTGCTTGAAGTTATTAATAAAACAGGTAAGAAAATTTCGAGCAAGGCAGAGCCTAAACGGAATTATTTGCAGTCAGTCGGTCGCTTCATTGCTGCAACATGATAAAAGTCATAGTCAACAAATGGCTAGTGATAATCGCTTAGTGATTAATGAGATACAAAATTTATCAGGTCAAAAACTACCAATTTATGTGCTCTTTAACCAAATGGCTGGTTTAGCTGATTTTTGCCAGTTTTTTGCTTCTCTTGACGAAAATAAGTTAGAAGGGGCTTTTGGTGCTCTGAATAATGACAAGGCCCAAGGGGGGATATACCAAAGCAGATGGTTCAGTAAAGTTTATGATAATATTTGTCAACGCATGGGGAATGCGGTGCTCAGCGCTCTTGATAGCCAGTTAAGTGAAAGTTTTAGGCGCTCAGCCGTGGCTGCCCCAATGCAGTTTAAGCAAGTGAAAGCTGAAGTAGCCTATTTTTTAGAACAATTATTTTTGACTAAAAGTAGCGAATCTGATTATTTGTTTCGTGGTTTCTTTTTTAGTAATGCTGAACAGCAGTTTACTGCAACAGACCCATTAACTAAACAAGTGGCCTATCAATTAGGCTTCAATGAAATGCTTAAAGGCGATGATGTAAAACTATCGCATAGCATTTTTGTCAGTAACTTTTTTGATGACTTTATCCGTCCAGAAGCCTCTATGGCGGGTATTAATAAAAAGGTTAAACGCTTATTTTGGGGTTTTCAAATAAGTTATGCTGTGGCTATGTTAGCCTTAATTAGTACTGTTTTACTTTTACTTAAAGCAAATTATGATTATTACCAACCGCTTAATGCTAACACGCTATTGGCTTTAAATAATTATAAAGCAGAGGTGAAAAAACAGCCGTATGATTTAGCTGAACTCGCTAATAATGTTACTAATTTGACTATGATGCGAAATATCTATTTAAATTATAGTAAAAGCACGCCTTTCTATATTTCCAATCTTATTCCAAACCCAGCAATAAATAGGGCCGTTGAGCAGGCCTATCATGACGAACTCATCAATGTATTATTGCCTTCTATGGTGCATTACTTAGCTGATGAACTTTTTGTATTTGAAACCTTAGGTGATACTTTAAAAATAGCTAAGTTATTACAATTAAATGAAGAGCTCGCCTTACATGATGAAGAATCGTGGCAGCATTTAAAAAGCTATTATCAAAACTCATTCATTAAAGAGGATCAAACGAATACGACAACCCTAACTCTTTTTATTAAATTGATGGATGATTTATACCGTTTAGGCGTTCCTAAGTTGAAGCTAAATACAGCTTTATTAGCTCAGGCAAAAGCGAGTTTAGCGAATACCAATACTACCCAGGTATTATTTAATTACATACAAGCCTTACCTCAATTTACCAGCAATACTGATATTAGTGCTGAACTAGGCAATAACTTTGAGCAACTTTATCAATTTGATAAAGTCAGCTCAGGTAAGCTAGTACCATACCTATACACTCCTCAGGGGTTTGCTAGTATCGATTTATCTGAAAATTCAGCGTTATTAAAACAAGTAATCGATAGTAATAAAGCACTTTTGGGGCATCAGCTTAATCGTTTTGAAAAAAGTAATTTAAGTAAAAGCTTGCAGCGTTATTACCAACGCAGTTATACCAATTTCTGGCTCGGCTTTATTAATAATATTAAATTTAAGCCAGTGAATGAAGAGAACCTAAGCCATAACATTCGCATGTTTACAAGCTTGAGTGATGCACCTTTATCACAGCTATATCAAACTATTGCTTATTATACTTATCCTAATGTGATCACTAACCAGGATGATAATGTAGTTAAGGGTAAAGTTGATAAAGTGCTTGTTAAAGTTGCTAGTTTAACGGGGCAGAGCAATGATAAAAATATCATGGCTAAAGCTATTCAAGCGGAGTTTTCTCTGTACCATAACTTTATAAAACAAGATGAGCAGGGAAGTAGTGAACTATCACACTTGCAAAGTAGCGTAGCTGCTGTTCAGCAATGGCAGCAACAAGCAAATAACAGTAATTCTGCGGGTACCTTTTATTTTAAACAATTAACGTCGAATAAACGCAATCTTAGCTTGTATCAATTAAATCAAAGCCAGATAAGCATAGAGCCAATTAAGTTGCAGGTTGAGCGCATCAGCAGTTTAGTGAACAAGTCAGTAATGACGGCTATGAAAATTTATATCAATCAAGAATGGCAGGCATTAATGAGTGTGCCATTTAACAGCCATTTTTCTAAAAAGTTTCCCTTTACTGTCGACAGCGACAGTAATGTCAACTTTAAAGCTTTTAATCGCTTCTTTAAGAAAGAAGGTATATTTTCGCAATTTAACAATCAGCTTTTAGCCAAATTTACACAGGTTGATAATAAGTTACAAATAAAAGGCTTTATTGCCAACAGCCCTTTAGTTATCGACAAGCAAGCTTTTCAAACGCTAACCTATATACGGGATTTACAGCAATCTCTTTATCTACAGGATCCTGAGCAGTTTGCTATTAACTTTAAATTTAAACCGCAATCTATGTCAGCTAAAGTATTAAGCTTTGAGTTGTTTTCTGAGCGTTCACTATTTGCTTATCAACATGGCCCGAAATTATGGAGTAGTTTTAGCTGGCCAAATTTAACGAGTCAAAGCGAGTTGTTAACTATTTTTACTGATACCAAAAATCAAAAAAACACGACTACATTTGATGGTCAGTGGGCTTGGTTAAGGCTGATTTACAAATATTACCTACTTGGTAGTACTAAGCCGCTAGTTAAGATTGTTAATGATCAAGCCGAAATAACTTTGCTTATTTCTGTGGAAGGTGACAGTAATCCATTACAACCAAACTTCTTTAGCCGTATCCAATTACCGGAACGTCTGTTGTAGAGAGTTTTTCTTATCTAACTAGATAAAAATAAAGGAGAATAACATGCCAAGAAAAAGACCTAAACTTAAACGGGCTAAGGTATCGCTTGATGGTTTTAAAGATGTTGCTTTTACAAAGTTTGATATGGAAAATGCTTTATTAACTCCTCAAAAGCATGTGGTTTTTGCTTTTGGTGGCAATATAGCTGACGTTAGTTTTATCGGTACTACAGGAATGGCACCTTGTGTTGGTTTTTGTTTATATCATAAGGACACATTATCAGCAGCAGCTTGCCATTTTGATTCTGATGCCGCAGCTTCGTCAAAATTTGAAGCTTACGATGTTGCTTGCTCTGTGATTGAACGCTTTCAAAAAGACGCAGGAAAAAAAGGCATTAAAGCTCGTATTATTATTGGCTCCAGTCCTGATGATAGCAGTGATACCATCATCGGATTTCTTGCCGATGCTTGTGAAGATTACGATATTGATACAGAGTTTTATCGGGCAGGAACAGGTGATTGGGCGGTACAAACCTTATCGGGAAAAATGGTCGGTTGCGCCGTGCCTGGATTTAGTTATTCAGGTGATAATAACGCCGTTAATTTTAAATCTCTTGCTATGCGGTCAAAAGCGAGCCCGTCTACTGTGGTGATTAGCCGACTTGAAATGCCCTTAACGGCAACACTTAAGTTTCGACCATGGAATCAGCTATAAATACACTGCCTCTGGCACAGTATTTTCAATATTAAGCATACTAGCTAACATGTAAGATAGCGTATAGGTGGCTCGCTGGTCCTGTTAACCAATTAAAACGGTAGGCATTCCAGCGACTATTGAGCCGCCATGTGCCGTAGTATCCCCCATTCTGATAGCTGGTTTTCCACCTATCAATACAGTGACGCTCCCCATAGTCAGACTGTCTGGCGTGCCGACACAAGTGACGCTATCGCCAGCTACTGCAGCTGGCATTCCACCTATCAGTACAGTTGCTTCACCTGGACCAATAATAGGGCCGCCTACATGCGGTATAGGTGGTGTTGCAGGTGTTTGCATTGGACATACATGCATATCTGTTATTCTTGCTGCAGGTTGCCCCATTATGGCTCTCCTTTTGCTATTGCCATACCTTGCGCTATTACTTTAAGGTAAAACTGTTCATAGCCCATGTCATCTTTTTGCCACCGAGGGACGGCAGCAGCAATAGTGATTGTTGCTGCTACACTGTGAGCATATAAGTATGTTGGTGGAAAAACGGCTGGCAACTCAGGCGCAACAATACTGCCAGTACCTGACCAATATACGGCTTTGGCGACCCAAGCAGGCGCTGATTCTAAGCCAACGCGTTCAGCGAGCTGGTTCGCCCTAATTCGTAATGTTTCGTTAGGCTGCTTTAGCCAATTTTTGGCGCCATCAATAGCATGTTGCTCCTGTTCATCCCATTGTTCATCTCGAAACGCCAATGACTTAGTGGCCCATAAAATGGCATCCATTACCGGTAAACTGTGGGCGATGAACTGTACCGTGTCACTATACAGTTTTGCTTCAAGCAATGTACTTATAGCTTGTTCTGGAGTTGAGCTTTGCACCAAGACTGATTTCGCTTCGTCAGTTAATTTATAACGACGAGTGATCACGTCTATGCTTGAATAAGGAATTTTTTTTAACATTAGTTTATTTGTACCAAAGAACCAGAGATCTGAGTTATACCTGAAGATGAGACTTTACTCATTGCCGATGAACTTAACTCAGCGCCGGCATCTCCGCTCACCTTAGCTTGCGCTGAAGTACTTACGGTAACACCTGCATCACCTGATAGCTCTGCAGTCGCTGAGGCGCTAGCACTAAAGGTACTTCCTGCACTAATACTGGTAGCGCCATCACTGCTTAAGTCAATGCTTGCACCATTTACTTCAACTGCACCAGAAGAGGTGATGGATAATTTATCACAATTTATTTCAATACCATCAGTACTTAATTCGATGACATTATTACCGACTGTTAGGCTGAGTTTATCATCAGCGGTAATCGTAATAGTTTTGGCTTTTTCCGCTAGAGTTTCAGTAATTGTTAATGAATAACTGTCATTGCCTGCCAGAGTAATAGCCTTCTCTGTGGTACTAGAATACTCTGCCGCGATAGTTTGTGTTAGATTATTTTCTACCTCAGTAACATGATCTTTAGCGGCATGAAAATACAACTGTTCATTATCTGTTTTATCATCAAAGCGAATTTCATTAGCCGTTTCACCTAACTGAGTTTTAATGCCACTTTGTGTGCTGTTTAATTCATTAAAAGGAGGTAAGTTATTACTGTTGTAGACACTGCCAATGATAATAGGTTGGTCAGGGTCGTTATTTACAAAACTTACCAGTACTTCATCACCAACACGTGGAATAAATTGCATGCCTAGACTAGCACTTGCCATGGTTTGCGCTACACGCATCCAGCAACTTGGGCTATCACTGCCAACGGTATCCCAATGAAACTGTACCTTTATCCGGCCACTGCTATCATGTTGTGGTTGGCCAACGTCACCACCAATGACAACGGCCGTTTGCAAACCATTAATAACCGGTTTTGCTCTGGATTTTGGGTAGCTTGGTTGAGCTACTTCTCGGCAGACAAAAGTATTATGGTAATCAACTGACTGATCTGATGCATTGATATGGTGTAGAATTTCTTCAATAATGTAGCTACCCAATTGCCCACTATCAGGGTGAGCAGATAAAGAAAATTGGCTCGCTAGCGTTAAACCTTCAACCATACTTTCAGCATCTACTCGACTATAATCACGTTCTAATTGATGTAAGCGATTGTTAGCTACCGTAGAAGCTAAGTCGGTCATATCGCCCGTAATAGAGTTACTGCCAAATTCATATTGTGTTAATTTTTTATTATTAGCAATTCCATGGCTAGAGCTCGTTTGTCCACTCTCAATGACTTGGCTAGTTTGATAATCATAATTTACCGCGTTTATTGCAGCTGAATGTATCTGGAGCTGTGGTTGCCATTTAGTAATTAAATTTTGTTCACCCGTTCTGCTCGATACATATTCTAGTTTAGCAATATCTGCGTCTTCATATGGGCAGCTTGGATCCTGTAATTTAAGCTGATGACCGCTACTGTCGTGATCAAAGTAATAGTGAATACCTTGTTCCGCTAATAAGCGTTGGACGAAATCGAAATCTGTTTCGTTATACTGTACACAGTAGTTACGTTCATCGCTTGGTAGGTTTCCCAAAGTATAATTACCTGAAAAACCTGCATCATCAAAAACACTCGCTAAAATGCTCGCTAAATTTTGTTGTTGAAAAACACGATAATTTGTACGGAGAGTTAATAGCCACAACCAGGGTCTAAGGGTGATGCTATATTTTCGATAATCATCATCACCTTGGCCATCAAGCATCTGCACTTCAGTCAAATAGCCATGAAAGACGCGCTTCTCTTTTTGCTTGTCGTCAATGACTTCATTCCAATGACAGAAAAAAGTTTGCCCTAATTGTTTTTCAAGCGAAAAATCATTGCTGATCAGGATCCCTTTGATAACATATGCAGTAGATAGCTTCTCACTGATGGTCAAGCTTTCTCCAAGGTGAGTTTTGCCATCAGAGTCTAAGAAATATAACCCTCTGTTTTCAAATTGATATAATGTTGACACAAACCATTCCTATGATTGTAACTGGGGGATCAATAATAACTTGATTCTATCAACTAAAGAATAAAGAGCTTAGCTAGGAATGTCTATTGCCTAGTGCAAAAGATAGCTAAATTTATTAAAAAAGAGCCTTGAAGCTCGAGGGAGGTGAGATGGAGAGCGCACTACTTCATTTCGCTAAGTAGTGCTAAGTAAGAAAGGTATCATTAACGACACTTAATGTAGGGGCTAATATTGATATCACCTGTCTCATTAATTGTCGCCATTTTCCCGCCAAGTTTGAGTATCGCCAAGGTCTTATCATTTAGATAACGAACATAAGTGAGTATGTAACCAAATTGACCTAAGGTACATACTGAATATTGCTGACTAAAATTAAGTTTTTCCCAAAGTTTAGCTTGATCATAGTGCTGCTGCCTTCTATCAGCATTAACCTTAGCATCAAGGTTACCTGTGCTCATCGGGGTCATTACACTGTCAGTTGTTAGTAAGTTCGACATTAGCTACCTCTCATTGAATCAGTATTCTTTGATTAATCAATCATAGCTAGTTTGCGGTGGTGTTACTGTGGCAATATGTTAGTCGAGTGTTATTTTTTGTACTGCGGGAAGGGCAAGCATTTTGATAGGATTGTTGAGACTATTCTTCTTGCGCGAGTTCTTTTAATCTTGCTTGCTCAATACGCCACTTTTGTAATTCAGCGTAATAATTATCCCAAACACAAGGGTTACAAGCTCCGCCGCCACAACAGTCATCATCAGCAGGAGCAATAGGTTTTTCTAGTAACTTGGTCATAGTTCTTCTCAGGAAATTGATTCTTATTTATTATACTTAACTCAATAGAAATAAAAAAGCTCTGCCTAGGCAGAGCTTTTATAGCTAAGTAGCACCAGAATACTTATTCAGTTTCTGCTAACTTGTGCTCTAAGTAATGGATGTTCGCGCCACCATTTACAAAACCTTGATCATTTAAAATGTCTTGGTGTAAAGTAATGTTGGTCTTAATGCCATCAATCACTAATTCAGATAAGGCGTTGCGCATACGTGCAATAGCCACGTCGCGATTATCACCCCAAGTGATTAATTTACCAATCATAGAGTCATAGTGTGGCGGTACTGAGTAATCTGCATAAATATGAGAATCCCAACGTACACCTAATCCACCTGGAGGGTGAAAACGGGTGATTTTACCCGGAGAAGGGATAAACGAACGTGGATCTTCAGCATTAATACGACACTCGATTGAATGACCTGCAATTTTTATATCATCTTGGGTATATGATAGAGGCTGACCAGCTGCAACACGAAGCTGCTCTTTGATTAAATCAACGCCAGTGATCATTTCAGTAACCGGATGCTCAACCTGAATACGAGTATTCATTTCAATGAAATAGAACTCACCATTTTCATATAAAAACTCAAATGTACCAGCACCACGGTAATTGATTTCAATACAAGCATTACAACAGCGCTCACCTATTTTGGCACGCATTTCAGGTGTAATCCCTGGAGCTGGAGCTTCTTCGACGACTTTTTGATGACGACGTTGCATTGAGCAGTCACGTTCACCTAGGTGAATTGCGCTACCTTGGCCATCAGCAATGATTTGAATTTCTACATGACGTGGGTTTTCAAGGAATTTTTCCATGTAAACCATATCATTTTTGAAAATTGTTCCGGCTTCACGTTTTGTTAATTGAATAGACTCAATTAATTCTTCTTCAGTGCGAACAACACGCATACCACGACCACCGCCGCCGCCAGCAGCTTTGATGATCACTGGGTAACCGATACGTTTAGCGTGAGCTTTATTCGTTTCTTCATCATCATTTAATGGACCATCTGAACCAGGTACACAAGGTACACCAGCAGATTTCATCGCATTAATTGCAGAAACTTTATCACCCATTAAGCGAATACTTTCAGCTTTAGGACCAATAAAGGCAAAACCTGAGTTTTCTACTTGTTCCGCAAAGTCAGCATTTTCAGCTAAAAATCCGTAACCTGGATGAATAGCTACAGAATTAGTAACTTCTGCAGCAGTAATAATAGTTGGAATATTAAGGTAACTATCTGGTGCAGGCGCTTTACCAATGCAAATAGTCTCGTCAGCTAACAAAACATGCTTGAGATTTTTATCAGCAGTTGAGTGTACCGCAACAGTTTTAATACCAAGCTCTTTACAAGCGCGTAATATTCTTAAGGCAATTTCGCCGCGATTGGCGATAACAACTTTATCTAACATGGAATGACCCTTATGTCTGGAGATATATGGGCTTATTCAATGATGAATAGCGGTTGATCAAATTCAATAGCATCTTCATTTTGCGCTAAGATTTCTTTAATCACGCCAGACTTATCTGCTTCAATTTGATTCATCATTTTCATTGCTTCAACGATACATAAAGTATCGCCAGCATTAACGTGTTGACCAACTTCAGCAAAAACTGGAGCATCAGGTGAAGCTGATGCGTAGAAAGTTCCGACCATAGGTGAGCGTACGATATGTCCTGTGATTGTAGGAGCAGCAGCTTCGGCAACTGGTGCAGCAACTGCAGCTATAGGTGCTGCCATAGCCGTTTGTACTACTGGTGCAGTGGCAACTACAGCGCCACCACGACAGATACGTACTGATTCTTCACCCTCAGAGATCTCTAATTCATTGATACCTGATTCTTCAACCAGTTCGATAAGTTTTTTAATTTTACGAATATCCATTGTAATACCTTAGTTGCAATTGTATTTGTATTAATAATAAGTCGGCTACTTCGAGCTAACTGTTAAAATTTGTTTCTTTTGCTATAACCAGTACAGCTTTATTTAAGATGCTCTTGGGCTGCATCAAGCGCATAACCATAACCTTGCACGCCTAAGCCACAGATAACACCAACAGCGATATCAGAAAGATAAGAGTGATGTCTAAAGGCTTCTCTTGCATGAACATTAGAAATATGAACTTCAATAAACGGAATGGCTACTGACAACAACGCATCACGTAATGCTACGCTAGTATGGGTCAGTGCTGCGGGGTTTATAATGATGAAATCAACTTTTTGATAAGCTTGATGTATAGCATCAATAAGTTGAAACTCTGCATTTGATTGGAAGTGAGTTAGTTCAATGTCGCTAGCATTTGCTAGTTGGCTTAGATCATCCATAACTTCGGCTAAGCTTTGCTTGCCATAAATCGTAGGTTCACGTTTGCCTAACATATTTAAGTTAGGACCATTTAATACTAAAACTGTAAACTTTGCACTCATCTTCTGATAAAACACCGTTAAAGTTGCTTAATGGCTTATAGTTACATAAACCGTTCTGTATTTAAACAAAAAAGCCTACTTTCTTAGTGTTTTTTTGTTATTGGCGAATATTATAGTGTTTTCGCAGAATATAGCAGCAAAATACTGGTCTGATCTCTATATTTGGTTTTTTGGGACTTTAATTGACAAAGCACTCAGTAAGGAATTGTTTTTTTTTAAATTGTTGTCTACAATTACCACTGAAGTTTTTTATTATTAGTTCGTTGATTTATAAGTGTATTTATTGCAGTTGTTCAGTTTTCTTGTTCTTTTACAAGGATTGTATTATTAAAAGATTTAATTTGATTTTTCTCGCGCTGATGCTGAGTGGGCTTTTATTTGCCCCAGTGCAAGCCATTGAAATTATAGCCCATAGTGGCGTAAGTCAGCACACGTTAACCACGCCACAGCTACGCCGTATCTATACTATGCGTCAATTACGTTGGGCTGATGATATTGCTATTACAGTTTTCGTCTTACCTAGTCAGCATTATTTGCATAAAGATTTCAGTAAAGAGCGCCTGCAAATTTTTCCTTATCAGCTAAATCGTATTTGGCATAAATTGACATATTCAGGCCTAGGTGTAGCTCCTATTGTCGTAAACTCCCCCGAAGCACTTATTCAAGCTGTAATGAAAACCCCTGGCTCTATTGGTTACGCCGATAAGGAGCTACTAAATGACCTAGTGAGCAGCACGAGTGATAAAGAGAAAAATAGCAGTAAAGGAGTGGTGCATGTTGTCACAATCACAGACTGATATGAAATGGATAAGCAATGTTTTCTATAGCTTAGGGCTAATGCTTTTGTTAGTAACTAGCGTACAAGCAACAGACGATGAAAGTTACTTTAATTCACATAACTTACAATTACATGGCTTTATTTCTCAAGGGCTAATAGATGTTAATGGTAGTGATTTTGTTAATGATGACGGTTCATTATCAGCAGAACTGACCGAGCTAGGTATTAATGGTTCGTATCAAATTAATTCTAACTTTAGACTTGCCGCACAATTGGTTTACCTTGACGGTGGCAATAGGTATGAAAAGGGGCTTCGCGTTGATTATGCGTTGCTTGATTGGTCAGCCTATAATAGTGAATATTGGCAAGCCAATATTTATTTAGGTCGCTTTAAGAATACCCATTGGCTTTATTCGAGTTCTCGAGATATCCCCTTTGCTCGTCCTAGCATTATTTTACCGCAATCTGTTTATTTTGACGGTTTCCGTGATATTGCAGTTGGCAGTGATGGTGCAGCAATAAAGATTAGCCATAGTGACGACGACTTAGGTAATTTTGATTTCAACTTAAGTTATGGTAAATCCCCTATTTCTGATGAGCAAATTAAATTACTGCTGAGTGAATTAGCCTTAGGGTCAGCTAAACAAGATCATGATGCACAAGCTAGTATATATTGGCAGCCGGCATTCTCGCCTTGGCGTTTTGGTATCTCTTTACTGGACGCTGACTTTAGTTATCAAAAAAACGAAGCTTTTGATTTTTTCCATGATGCTAACTTCACTTTTCAGTTTTATACGGCAAATGCGCTTTATGAAGGGGAGAAGTGGGAGTTTAGTGGTGAAATTTACCAGCAGCGTTTTATTGTTGATGGTTTTTACTTCCCAGGTTCTCATCTAGACAATGTTGGCCAAGGTTATTATGGTCAAACACGGTATAAGTTAACATCCGACTTATCTCTGCTTGCTCGTTATGAAGATTTTTATTTAAATAAAGAAGACAAAGACGGTAAAGAGTTAGAGCAAAATACTGGAGTCCCTTATTATTTTGCTTTTCATAAAGATATAACCTTAGGTCTTTCTTATGACTTTACCAGTAACATTAAGCTAAGGGCTGAATACCATTGGGTTAGGGGAGCTGGCCGGTTAACGCCAGTGGTATTGCCAAATCCTCTTGTTAATAGTTCAGAATATTGGCAAATGTGGGCTGTGCAGTTAATGTATTGGTTTTAATCTTTAATGATAACTAAAATAGCCTCTAAAAGGTTTGTCGGTGTCCCGACTAAGCTTTTAGCGTTAATCATTTCGACATTACTCTTATTGGCAGTCGGTTTCTCTACCTTGTCTTTTTGGCGCTTGCAAGCTGACTATCATCAGTTTCAACAAGAAAGTATCGCGCAAGGCCAAGCGCAAGTTTCACTGCACAATACCATATTACGCACTAAGCTAACGGTGTGGATAGAGTCGTTTACTGACTTAATTCAGCTATCAGAGCAAGATGACTTTTCACTACTCGCCAAACAGTTTGCTAAACAGCATGATGCTTTGCAACTGCACCTTAATGTCGAAAATATTTGGCTTGTTGATGAAAGGCATAATATTTTGTTTGCCACTGATGATTTTCCAAATGTTGTGCAAGATAATATAAGTCAGGTTTTGCGATTACAGGAACCTGTGAATCAGATTTATTGCCCTAATAATTGTCAATTATTATTGAGTTTGCCTTTGTTGAATAAAAAGGGCGATATGGTTGTTGCTACCATGAGTGCTTCGTTAGTTGATATGCTGTTCGCTATTAAAACCTCATTGAATAGAGATGTTGCGGTAATAAGCTATAACAAACAAAATATGATTCAAACTCAGACAAACAGAACTAAAGTACTTTCTGCGTCTAATATGATGTTAACGCAAAATATACTGGCAGCAGAAAAAAACAACCCAAGTTTTGAATCTGTATTTGATCAGGGTTTGAAAGTTGAACATGAAGACAGTAGTTATTTGATTAATATTCTGCAATTGGCAGAAGACGAAAAACAAGGCTTCTATTTAGCCTTAATAGATGACGTTACAGCCTTTAAAGCCAAAAATACTGCTTATCAAAAACGCTTCATGTTATCACTGAGTTTGATTTTTACTATGCTAGCGGCTTTTGTCTATTATATTGCCAGTCCGTTTACCAAACGGTTATTACGACTCTCTAATGCTTTGCCGTTATTAGCCCACAAAAAATTTGATAGCTTTCGACAAGTTAAATTAAAAAGGCCAAGGATGTTTGCCGATGAATTGGATATATTGTCGGACTCAGCAGTTGAGTTAAGCTTTGAATTAGAACAACTTAATTTAGAAATAGAGCAGAAAACTAAAGAATTAGAAAATATTGCTATGTACGATTTACTTACCGGTTTACCGAATCGTAATATGCTAAATTATCAGCTGCGTAAAGCATTGGCCAATATTGCTCGATACCCAGGTGGTGTTGCTGTACTTTTTTTAGATCTTGATGATTTCAAAAAAGTAAATGATAGTAATGGCCATGGCGCTGGTGACAAATTATTAATGCAAGCAGCCCAGCGTATTCGTTTAGGTGTCGGCAATATAGAGTTAGCATGTCGCTTCGGTGGTGATGAGTTTGTCTTAGTTTTAAGCCACCTAAATGTTGTTGAAGATGCCATCGATGTCGCAGAAAAAGTTCTCTTGCAATTTAAAGAGCCTATTAAGTTAGGCTCTAGTCTTTTCTACATCTCTACCAGTATAGGTATCGCTTACACTGAATCCGTTAATGAAAATGCGGATGATTTAATCAGTCATGCAGACATTGCTATGTATGAAGCAAAAGATAACGGTGGCGCTCAATACCATGTCTACCATCAGGAAATGTTTCAGCGTGTCGCGCATCGCGTTATGTTAGAAGGGGAGGTTAGGCAAGCGTTAGCTAAGCAAGAGTTCAGCTTAAGTTTACAACCACAAATTTGTGCTCAAACTAAAAAGTTATATGGCTTTGAAGCTTTATTACGCTGGCAGCATCCTGAGCGAGGCATGATTTCTCCTGAAGATTTTATTCCAATTCTAGAGAACTCTCAGCATATGATCGAGTTAGGTTATTGGATTATTCGTCGCTGTTTTGAAATCGCGATAGAGTTGAAGCAACAAGGCCTTATTGATATCCGTATTGCGATTAACTTATCTGCGGGGCAATTTGTTGATGCTAACCTGCCACATTTTTTACAAGGTTTATTACTGGAGTTTTCACTCGCGGCACATAACTTTGAGCTTGAATTGACTGAGCAAACGTTAGTGAAAGACATGGATCATACTATTGCTATGATGGCTTCTTTGAAAAAGATTGGCTTTACTTTTGCCATTGATGATTTTGGTACAGGTTATTCTTCATTAGCTTATTTAAAGAAGATGCCTGTGGATGTTATTAAAATAGATAAAAGTTTTATCTTTGGCATGCTAGAAAATCATTCAGATTACCAAATTATTACTTCTACTATTGCTATGGTTAAAAATCTTGGCTTGACGGTGATTGCTGAAGGTGTTGAAACAGGCGCGCAGTTGCGCAGTTTGACTGAAAATGATTGCGATATTATTCAAGGTTACTACTATTCAAAACCCATTCCTGACACCGAATTGTTTGCTTTTGTAGATAAGCAAATCATCGGCGGTTATTGGAAAGTTAAAGCAGAGAACAAAACTAATATAAATCCGTCTAAGTTAAATTAAGTAAAGGCTCACTTTTGTTGTGAGCCTATAACTTGAGGTACCTTTTTTAATATTGATATCTTTAAAATATTGAATTTACATGAGCTGCAAATTCTTTAGCGCCCATAAATCCAGTAGTACGTTGATTACTTAATTCTTCACCTTGCAAGTTAAAGAATAAAATAGAGGGTAAGCCTAGTATATCAAAGTGTTGCACTAACTCAGCATTCTGCGGAGCATCAAAAGCAGTCATATCAATTTGTATCCAAACACTATTGGCGAGTGCCTGTTTTACTTCAGGTTCAAAAAAGGTGTACTTTTCAAACTCTTTACAAGCGATACACCAATCAGCATATAAATCCACCATCACAGTTTTTCCTTGTAAGTTGGCTTTTTCAACTTGCTCAGTTAGTTGCGCTAAACTGTTAACTTGAATAAAGATATCATGCTCTGCTTGAGTTGTTGTAGCAGAGTTAGTCGTTGGAAACAGTAGCTGATACGCCATGTTGGCTCCAAAAAATAACATCATGAAAATGATTAATGATCTTGTGCCATACCAAAAAGATTTTACAGAGGATTGCGCCGAGGCTTGTGTTGCTTGGTTAACAACATAAAAGTAACTTGCACTTGCTAAAATAAGTAATACCCACAGAGCTTGGGCAATGCTCTCAGGAATAAATCGCTCTAATAAAAAGATAGGCACAGCTAATAGCAGTAGGCCAAAAATATTTTTAATAATATTCATCCATGCACCTGCTTTAGGAAGCAACTTACCGCCTGAGCTACCTAAGACAAGTAAAGGTAGGCCCATGCCTAAACTTAATGCATACAGTGCTGATGCACCTAAGACTATGTCACCTGTTTGGGAGATATAAAGCAGCGCACCAGTCAGTGGTGCTGTTGTACAAGGTGAGGCAACTAACCCTGAAATCACCCCCATCATTAATACGCCTGAAACCGAACCACCCTTTTGTTTATTACTGATGTTGTTTAATTTATTTTGCCAGCTAGCGGGTAGTGCTAAATTAAACACACCAAACATAGATAAAGCTAAAAAGATGAATAAGACACTTAGCGCAATTAATACCAATGGGTGCTGAAATAACGCTTGAAATTTTGCACCTGCTAAAGCAACAACAATACCTAATAAAGTATAAGTAATTGCCATACCTTGCACATAAACAAAAGAAAGACTAAAAGCTTTTTTAGTGGTTAATTGCTTACCTTGGCCAACAATAATACCCGTTAGTATCGGGTACATAGGAAAGACACAAGGAGTGAAGGACAGCAATAAGCCGCCGACGAAAAAAGCGATAAGAGTTAATAGCAAACTTTCTTGTTTTAGCATATCTACTAGCTGATGTTGCTCACTTTTATTACTAGCACCCTGTATCTGGCTAGTATTACTTGCAGCTTTTTCAGGTTCACTAGTCGCTAAAGCCGACAGTACATTTACAGATGTCTGATCAGCGCTTACTTCATTAAGTAGCACAGATTTACTTGTCGGCGGGTAACAAAGGCCTTTTTCAGCACAGCCTTGATAAGTAATCTTAAGCCTTGCGTCTTGACTGGCTTTTTCAATATCTAAGATGAAAGAGAGTTTTTCAGTAAAAACTTGCTGCACACCAAAAAACTCATCTTCGTGGTCCACGCCTCGAGGCAACTCAATAGGACTTAAGGTCACGCCATTATGCTTAAATTTAAATTGGTGACGATAAAGATAATATCCAGGCGCAATATCAAAATTCACCTCTAATTTATTACCCTGTTGGTAAAAATTGAAAGCAAAAGCTTGATCTACTTTTAAAAACTCATCGTCATTAGAAAATAAGGATGTATTCGAGATATCAAAAATTGATTCTTGTGCTTGCACACTGCTTGGCGTAATAAATAAACCAACAGTGAGCAAGAAAAAAACAAAGGTAATCGAGGTTAAATTTTTCATTAAAACTACTTTAAAGAGTTGGAGATCCAGTCTAAATAATTTTTATCACCTTGCTGGATATTCAAGGCAATAATTTCAACTACGTCGTAAGGATGTACTTGGTTAATTTCTTTACTTAACTCAGTAAATTGAGCTTCACTGGTTTTGATAATTAGCTGTACTTCATTGTCACAATGAATTTCATCTTGCCAACAATAAATTGAAGTGATGTTAGGCACTATATTTACACAAGCGGCAAGCTTTTCGGTTACTAAATGTTTAGCTACCTTCATAGCTACAGTCTCATTTGGGCATGTAGTTAACACTATTTGATACATATTTATCTACCAACTTATTAAGCGCTATAATAGATTGTTGATATTATACCCACAGAGTGAATGAAAACTTAAGGTATTATCTTAGGTATACTTGTTAGGTGTTAATCATGCTCTTGAAAAAGACCTGTTAACCCCCATATTTATTGCAGAGAATATTTTCAAGAGTATCACAGAGAAAGAGGCGTTTTTATGTTCCAAGTATTGTTTGTGCTTTTTATTATTATCCCAATTATTGAAATAGCAGTGTTAATACAAGTAGGTGAGTTGTTAGGTTTATGGCCAACTATTGCTATTGTTATCGCTAGTGCTTGGCTTGGTGCAAAGTATGTTCGTCAACAAGGCTTAGCTACCATGCAGTCAGTACAGGCGAAGATGGCGCAGGGTGAAATGCCATCAAGTGAAATCGTCACTGGATTAATGCTATTAGTAGCAGGTGTTTTGTTAGTTACCCCAGGGTTTGTTACCGACGTTCTTGGTTTGTCTTTGTTAATTCCAGGCGTTCGTCAATTTATTGCTTCAGCTGTGCAAAAACATATTATTGTGAATCAAGTTGCTGGTGGCGCTGCTTTTCATCAAGGTGGCTCAGGTAATGTATATCAGCATGAAGCACAAGACAGCCCTTTTACTGCCGAACGAAAACCTGTTTCTCATCACCAAGGTGAAACTCTTGAAGGTGATTTTGAGCGCAAGGATTAAATGTACTTAAAAACAACAGAAAATTTTTTAAAAGACTTGTGAAGTGCATTTTTAGCCCCATCTAGTTATTCATAAACAAAATTTGTCAAAAACCAATTTAATACTCTTAGGAGAGAATAAATGAGCATTCGTCCACTACACGATCGCGTAATTGTAAAACGTAAAGAAGTTGAATCTAAATCTGCTGGCGGCATTGTACTAACAGGTAGTGCAGCAGAGAAATCTACTCGCGGTGAAGTTATTGCTGTAGGTAATGGCCGTATTTTAGAAAATGGTGAAGTACGCGCACTAGACGTTAAAGTTGGCGATCAAGTAATTTTCTCTGAAGGTTACGGTGTTAAAACTGAGAAAATTGATGGTGAAGAAGTTTTAATTCTTTCTGAGTCTGACATTCTGGCAATTGTTGAGTAATTTGCTTTTTATAAGCACTAAATTTTAATTTGATGTAGAGCTTTCGTTTAGCTCCATCCTCGTAATATATATAGGAATAAATAACATGGCTGCAAAAGACGTATTATTTGGAAATGACGCCCGCGTAAAAATGCTTAAAGGCGTAAATGTATTAGCCGATGCGGTAAAAGTAACGCTTGGTCCTAAAGGTCGTAATGTTGTCTTAGACAAGTCTTTTGGTGGTCCAACAATCACTAAAGATGGTGTATCTGTTGCTAAAGAAATCGAATTAGAAGATAAATTCGAAAACATGGGCGCGCAAATGGTTAAAGAAGTTGCCTCTAAAGCCAATGACGAAGCTGGTGATGGTACAACTACTGCTACTGTATTAGCACAAGCGATTGTAAACGAAGGTTTAAAATCGATTGCTGCTGGCATGAACCCTATGGATCTTAAACGTGGTATCGACAAAGCTGTAATTGCTGCTGTTGCCTCACTAAAAGATGCTTCAACACCCGTTACTGATAATAAAGCGATTGAGCAAGTTGGTACTATTTCAGCTAACTCTGATGAAACTGTTGGTCAAATCATTGCTACTGCCATGGATAAAGTAGGCACTGAAGGTGTTATTACTGTTGAAGAAGGCCAAGCATTAACTGACGAACTTGATGTTGTTGAAGGTATGCAGTTTGACCGTGGTTACTTATCTCCTTATTTCATCAATAACCAAGAGAGCGGTAGTGTTGAATTAGAAAGTCCTTTTATTCTTTTAGTAGATAAAAAAGTTTCTAATATTCGTGAGTTATTAACAACTCTTGAAGGTGTAGCTAAAGCAGGCAAGCCATTGCTTATCATTGCTGAAGATGTTGAAGGTGAAGCACTAGCGACACTAGTTGTTAACAACATGCGTGGCATTGTAAAAGTTGCAGCGGTTAAAGCGCCTGGTTTTGGTGACCGTCGTAAAGCAATGTTGCAAGACGTTGCGACATTAACAGCAGGTACTGTTATCTCTGAAGAAATCGGTATGGAGCTTGAAAAAGCAACATTAGAAGATTTAGGTCAAGCTAAGCGTGTAATTATCTCTAAAGATAATACCACTATCATTGACGGTATTGGTGATGAAGCTGATATTCAAGCACGTGTTGCACAAATCCGTGGTCAAATTGAAGAGTCTTCTTCAGATTACGATAAAGAAAAGCTTCAAGAGCGTTTAGCTAAATTAGCTGGTGGTGTTGCGGTAATTAAAGTTGGCGCAGCAACTGAAGTTGAAATGAAAGAGAAAAAAGCGCGTGTTGAAGATGCATTACACGCTACTCGTGCTGCAGTTGAAGAAGGTGTTGTTGCTGGTGGTGGTGTTGCATTAGTTCGCGCTGCAACAGCAATTAAAGATCTTGAAGGTATTAACGAAGATCAAACACACGGTATTAACGTTGCTATTCGAGCAATGGAAGCACCACTTCGTCAAATCGTTGCAAACTGTGGTGATGAACCATCAGTAGTATTGAACGAGGTACGTAACGGTGAAGGTAACTATGGTTACAATGCTGGTAACAGTACATACGGTAACATGATTGATATGGGTATTTTAGACCCAACAAAAGTAACCCGTAGCGCACTACAATTTGCTGCTTCTGTAGCAGGTCTAATGTTAACGACTGAAGCTATGATTACCGATGCGCCACAAGATGCAGCGCCTGCTATGCCTGATATGGGCGGCATGGGCGGTATGGGCGGCGGTATGCCAGGTATGATGTAATAGTTTACTAACTATTTAAGCATTAGAATAAGAAAAACCACAGCGTTAAAGCTGTGGTTTTTTTATGCCTATTCAATGACAAGTGAATCCTTAGAACAGTGCTCAGGGTAACAAGCTAAATAACTTATTTGATTGTTCCTTAAAGCCGCTTTTAAAGTGCACTTTAATTCTTCATATAAAGTAGAGTGTTACTACTCAGCAGCACTAATAGATACTATCAAGCTTGTTTACTAAGATGAGATGCTGTGTTGACCTCTAATAAGCTATTCAGTTTGTTTTTAATATCTATACGTTGTTCAGCTTTAACTTGTAACGCTTGTGCTAACCTTTGCTTTACATCTACTAAATGTATTGGTGCAATATTGTTTTTTGGTACTTGCGCTTTTACAACCGTGCTTTTAGTTAACGATTGAGCCACTTCTATTGCTTCTGAAACTTCTTCGAGTACATTGCTAAAATTATCACGCACTATAATTGCCTCAGTTAGACATAAGGTATTTATCGCAGCGGTTAATTGTTCTTCATTGGTCAGCAGGGTACTTAACTCTATTAGTGGAAGTTGCTTGCACACCATTGTTGCTTCACAAGCTAATAATGCTCCAAAATTTCTTTTGTTAGCGAGTAACGTCACAGCATCCACACTGAGTAATTGAATTAACTTGGTAAGGTTTTTCTTCGCCACTGTGAATTCTGATATAGGTAGTGCACGCAGGCTAGTAAGTACTTGTGATTGCTCTGATAATTGCTTAAACATAATTTCTTTCTCATCCGTGGCAAGTAATGGCGTTATATTAGTGGGCTAAAGTTACATTTATATTAATGATGAGATAATTATTTAAATATAACTAAAAGCCCGATGTTGTAGGAGTTACAGCAGCCAGACTTCTACTCGTCGGTTACGCTTTCTGCCAGCTTCAGTATTGTTATTGGCTATAGGTAGTGCTTCACCCATGGCCTCAACCGCTAATACAGGAATACCACGTGATGTTAAGGCATGCTCAACAGATTTGGCGCGTTTAAATGACAGGTCTTTATTTTTTAGTTTAGCACCAATACTGTCTGAAAAACCCATTAAGACTATGCGACGACCATTGTGTTCTTCCATAAAACTAACAAGGCGCTGTAAGTCACGTTTTCCTTTGTTATCAAAGTCTTTAGTCGCGTAGTCAAAACGAAAATTCAACGATAGACGTTTTGCTGTTTTGGTATAACTATTATATTGTGCGGGAGCGCCTTCTAACGGATACGCTTGTTCTAGCTTGATGTTTTGAGAGATTAACCCGGTATCAGCAACAATTTCTTGGCCTTGCTGCGAAATGGCAAACTGCGCAAAGTTCTTTACCATATCTGAAGCGGAAGTTGGCGTATAAAAATATAAACGTCTAGACAATGCGTAATCTTCGGTGCTGATAGTAAATCGAGTAGGGAAAATTGCCGTTGTGTTTTTTGTTGCTGAAATAGCTAAGGCTTTGTTGTGTAAAACATAGTTCAAGCCAATAAAACCAATGGCCCCTTCATTTTGTGAAACTAAATTTGATAACTCAGAGCTAGACTCAAGCCGTTTAGCTTGCTTGGCCAGTTTTGTTTTATGCTTTTTTAAGACTAAATTTTTAAAAGTATCCCAAGTACCAGAATGCTGGTCTCTAGCGTATATCTTGATTGGTAGCGATGGCCCGCCGAGTTGTGACCAATTACTAATATCACCTGCAAATACTTTTGCTAACGTTTCGCTAGAAAGCTGCTTAATAGCATTATTTTGATTAACGATAACGGCTAAGCCATCTAAGCCAATAATGTGTTCATTGCCTACTTTATTTAAATTGCCGGAGCTTTGTTGCAACTGATTTAATTCATTGGCTTTAATACGCCTAGATGCCATGCCAATATCTGCTTTACTTGATTTCAGATCAGCAAAGGCGGTACTTGAACCATGGGCATGCAGTTCTATAGCAAAGCGGGCATCACCTTGTTGATAAGTTAATACCCGTTCAAGTGGATTGCTTTTGGTCTGCCAAACAAACTCAGAGATATTTTGTTGTGCTAAAAAACCTTCGAGTAATTTTGGCGCCAGTTTCTCACCAATTGTATTAGAACCGTGTAGTCGAAATAGTACTTGAGGTTTTGCTTGAGCTACAATTTTCACTGGTACTGGAGGTAAGTTGACTACTTTCTTCTCAGTATCAAGGACTGGGATATTCTTTTTTGTCAGTATTTTTTCTGCTGTTGGCTGGGGTGCTTCAAACAGGCCAGAAAAGAATAATAAACTACAAGTAATTATTATTGCGATTGAAAAAAATATTACTTTATTTTTTGAGGCTTTTTTAGTTGCTACTTTTTTAGCGGTAGTTACCGGGTTAAGCCAATCGATAATTTGGTTAATATCTTTATGACCTAACTGAAATAATTCACTCAGAACAAGCTGGCGATAGTGCTCTTCTGCGAGCATTTTCTCAATAGAAATTTCAATATCAAATTCGCTTTGTGCCAGATGGCTTAATTCGCTTAATACCTTGATTAAAGGCGAGTTTTTAGACTGCCATACACCAGAGAATGCCTTTTTCATTGCGTTTGCTTTCCATAAATTAATTCTTAAGCTATAGCTTACTTAAAAAGCGTTGCAGTTTTATGACGTTTGTTTAATTGTTAAAAGTGCAGGATGAGTAAAAATAATTAGGTTTGTAACTTAGAAGGTGAAGAAAGGGAGAGGGCGTTTTTATCGAGCGATTTATGAGCCTTTATTAAAATTACACTTTGTTGCATCATTTAATTTATTGTATTTATATACTTATACTAAATATTAGGTCAGTATTTAGTGCAGAAATATAAATACAGTATTTAGGGTGAACAATGAAGAAAAATATTAGCTTAGCCATAACCTTGCTAGCAAGTTTATTTGTTATTGGTTGTGTGCAAGTACCACAAGAGCAACCACAGACTAAAACTAAGTTAGCTATTTCTAGTGTTAGAGATATTCCGGTTTCTTATACACAAGGCAGCTTATTTTCTCTGGCACCAAAGTATGTCAAAGAGACTTCGTTAAAACCTCAACAGACGCAAGCGGTTTACCAGTTGTACGCAGATGCTATTGTAAGCAATTTAAAAGCCAACGGGTTTAAAAATAATAGTGACAGCACAGCGGCGGATTTTCATGTTGGCTTTGGTATCGCTTTAGCCAATGACTTATCAGATCAAACTATTAGTGAAGAATTTGGTGTTACACCGGGTCTACCTAGTAGTGAAGGGTTAGAAAAGGGCAGTTTCCTTATTTATATTGAAGATGCTAGTACAGGTCAAAAAGTTTGGCGAGGCGCTGTGCAAGGCTTTGTTCATGATGAATTAAATAAAGACCAACGTGAACAGCGAGCAGCAGACATTGTTGCTAATGTCATGAAGCAGTTTTACGCCACAAACTAATACCAAACTGTTACATTTTACTACATTAGCTTTGTTTATTATGTGGTTTACTTAAGATGTAATTAAAAAGTAGAAGAGGTGACTTATGAAAAAATCAATTGCTATATTAACACTATTCATTTCGAGCGTTTTATTAATACCCAACGTGATGGCAGCAAGTAGCGAGGTCACTTGGACCGACTATAAAAGCTATCGTGATATTCATGAAGGTAATGAGGGCCGTAAAAGCTTTAGAGAACGTATATTTAAAGATTTTGAAAAACACTTTGCAAAAATGGCTTCAAATTTACCCGAAAATCAAACCTTAAAAATTGAGGTTACCGATGTAGATTTAGCTGGTGATACCCACGTTGCTGGTATTAATCGTACTCGCATTGTTAAGCAAGTGTATTTTCCACGTATGAATTTTTCTTATCAATTACTTGATGAAAGTGGCAAGGTGATTAAAACTGACGAAGTTGTAGTTAAGGACATGAACTTTATGTCGGGCAGTAACTTGAAATATCGTAATAAATCACTCGGTTACGAAAAAAAAATGCTTGATGAATGGTTTAACGATACCTTCAGTGAGTTCGTTGTTAAAGAGAAATAAAGCGATGCATAATCGTTTATTTTATAAAAAGTCGCCTTGGCGGCTTTTTTTGTGCGTGTCTATTGAGCTGCTTTAATCGTTAGTTATGCAAAGAAGATACATTGGCAGACATTGCTTGGGCTTTTCTATAACGCATTGAATTGCTATTATCATTTAGTCTTCACTCTTAGCTTTTTAACCATAAACTAAAGCTCGCAAGGAATTGCCTTAATGAAATTTGCACGTCATAGCTCTTTTTACCCCTCGGTTTTATTTATTGTTTCTTGCTTTTTCTCCTTAATTAGCTTCAACGCTAGTAGTACATCATCGACTAATGACAGTACAGAAGAGATATCGGTTAAGAAAATAATTGAACAGCAAGAAAAGTCTCAACAAAGTTTGCAACAGGCAACGAACAGTGATGATATTTCGGTACCTAATGATGATTTTGAACGAGGTCAGCCAAGAAGTGCTATTGCAGGCTACCTTCATGCAATGCGTGCCGGAAATTTATCGCTTGCCAGTGAATACCTAGATTATCGTAACCTTTCTCAAAAAACGTCAAATATTGGTAAAGAAGAGCTTGCTAGACAATTAGGTGTGGTGCTTAACCGTACATTATGGATAGATCTTAATAGTATTAGTGATCAATCGTTAGGTAATTTAAACGATGGTTTACCTTCATATCGTGAACTTATGGGGAAAGTCAGTTACCAAGACAATGAGATAAACCTTTATTTGCAACGTATACCTCGAGATCAAGACAAGGTAAAGATCTGGAAAATATCGAATGCCACAGTAGAAAAAATTCCGCGTTTATTTAAAGCCTATTCATACACACCTATAGGGGAATGGTTAGCCCAGAAATTACCCTCAGTTGATTTGTTTGGGGTGATGTTATGGCAGTGGATATATTTCCTTTCTATGCTCGCTTTGTATTATTTAGCCGCTATTACGATAACTTGGTTGATAGCTGCAGCAGTTAAGCGGTTTGATGAAAAGGTATCTAATGACGTGTTGCGCTTCATCAAAGGGCCTGCAGCTTTATTGTTAGCCGTTTTATTTGCACGTAATTTTCGAGAAGAAGCCAATGTTACACTTGCATTGCAAGCCATAGCTGAAGGTGCGACATTATTGACGATTGCTTGGTGTTGGGTGTTTTTTCGTTTAATTGATTTACTTAAAAGTTACTTAGCCCAGCGCTTTGTCGCACAAGACAAGCCGCTGGCAGTCTATTTATTAAGACCCGCAGGCACTGTAATTAAGTTACTTATCGTGCTTATGGCCACTTTGCACTGGTTAGAGAATTTAGGCTTCAACGCATCTACCTTACTAGCAGGTTTAGGTATTGGCGGCTTAGCAATTGCCCTTGCAGCACAAAAAACGGTTGAAAATATTATTGGGGCAATTACCTTGTATACATCAGCGCCTGTAAAAATAGGTAACTTCTGTAGATTTGGCCAAAGTTATGGCGTAGTTGAAGAAATTGGCTTGCGTTCTACTCGTATTCGCACATTAGATAGAACCGTTATTTATGTTGCTAATGCTAAATTTATTGATATGAATATTGAGAACTTTTCTGAACGAGAAAAAATAGCCTTTCGCCCGAAAATATTCCTTGCTGCGGACACCAAAAAAGAAGATATGGACTCTTTTCTAACAGCCCTGCGTAAGCACTTATCTTCGCTAGAGTTGATTAGCAAAGAGCCATTACGCGCCCATTTTAAAGCTTATACCATCACGGGTTTAGAACTTGATATTTTAGCTTATGTAAAAACGACTGATTTTGATGTCTACCTAGATGAAATTAATGCATTAAACCTAAGCATACTTGCGTTGCTTGAAACGCATAACTGCCGATTACAAGTTGTTTCTGCAGCAGCTTAATTGAATCTTATAAAGTCTGTTGTTGTAGAAAAGCATAAAAAGTATTAACGAGTGGGTCATAGCAATAATGCTCGGATTGAATGATGGACAACTGGCGATTCAGATTAAGCGGTGTAGTCAACTGTTTAAAGGTACCAAGTTTGAGTTCTTGTTGTATCGACAATAAAGACAAAACACCTATACCTAAATTTGCTTTAACCGCCTGCTTTATAGCTTCTTGTCTTGCTAAGTCCATACTGTGATTGATTACCCCTCCTTGCTGCTGCATCGCGTTGACAAATACCGAGCGAGTACCTGAACCATGCTCTCTCAGTATCCAACGTTGTTGCGCCATGTCTTTCAAGCTTAAATCCGTTTTATGTGCTAATGGATTGTCCGTTGCGCAGAAAACAGCAAGCTGATCATTTCGCCAAGGTGATGACAGCAAAGACTGATGTGAGATAGGAGCTTCAATTAACCCAATATGCGCTTGTCCTGCCATTAATTTATCAATGACTTGTTCTGAGTTGCTAATGACAAGTTTTGGTTCAACTTTAGGGTGCATTGCTATGAATTTAGCTAATAACTGAGGCATAACATAAGAACCAATGGTAACACTGGCTGCTACTTTCAATTCCCCTAATAATTCAGAGCTTGTTGGATGCTGAATTTGAGCTTGCAAAGCAAGCATCTGTGTCGCTTTGCTCAGTAGTGCTTGGCCATGATCATTAATCACTAATTTTCGACCATAACGGCTAAATAATGGGTAACCTAAGATGCTTTCTAATTCCTTTAAAGACTGACTAGCAGCAGATTGTGTCATAGCAAGTGCTTGTGCTGCTTTAGTTATGCCGTTTAGCCTAGCTGTTGTGGTAAATACGGATAACTGCTTTAAGGTTATATTCATGTGTCACTTTCAGAAGATTTAATTTTTGCTTATTAATATTTTTAATATAATACATTAAAAGCATCCATTTTATTTATTTATAGGTTAGCTATATATTTAAGCCACTTGATATCAAGTCGAAATGAGTTGGTTAATTCTAGATAGGACAAGGCAATGATGTTTTCTAAAAAAAGTTGCACAAATACACTAAAAGGCCTTTTGTTTGTAGCATTTCTCGCAATGGCAGCGACTTATTTAGCCGGATTAGCCTTGTTTAAACAGTTGGCGGTTAGCCCGTTAATTATTGGTATTGTCGTTGGCATGATCTTTGGTAACAGTTTGCGTGAGAAATTTCCAGATGCTTGGCAAGCGGGTATTTTCTTTTCGACTAAAACCTTATTGCGTTTAGGTATTGTTTTGTACGGTTTTCGCCTGACATTTCAGCATGTTGTGCAAATTGGTATGATGGGCGTTTTACTCAGCAGCCTCATTGTTTTAACAACATTTATCTTTGGTTATTGGTTTGGCACTAGAGTATTAAAACTTGATCGCGATATGAGCATATTGATCAGTGCGGGTAGTTCAATTTGCGGCGCTGCGGCTGTATTAGCAACAGAACCTGTTATTAAGGCGCAGCCTCATAAAACCAGTATTGCTGTGGCAACCGTTGTAGTTTTTGGTACTGTGGCTATGTTTATTTACCCTTTTCTCTACAAAAATGGGCTATTGAACTTAACCGAGCATGCAATGGGGGCTTATATTGGTGGTACTTTGCATGAAGTTGCTCATGTAGTGGGTGCTGGTGAATCATTAAGCGGCGAGGTTGCGAGTAGTGCAATAATTGTGAAAATGTTACGGGTTATGTTGTTAGCGCCATTTTTGCTGATGTTAGGTTTTTGGGCTGCTAATCACTATAAAAGCTTAAATAAAGCCAGTAGCCAAAATGAAACAGCTATTGCTATTCCATGGTTTGCTTTAGGGTTTATTATGGTTGTCGCTTTTAACTCGCTTGATTTTCTATCTATAAAACTCGTTGATAATATCAATGACTTTGATGGATTTATTCTAACAATGGCGATGACAGCACTGGGGATTGAGACACGTTTTAATAAATTTAAGGGGGGCGGGCTAAAACCTATTTATCTTGCTAGTGCATTGTTTATTTATTTAATGTCTATGGGGTACATGTTGTCTTATTATTTGTTTATGGTTTAGTCGAGTTGATACATTCTTTTTAAGAGAATTTTATATTGAGCCATTGGCAGCATACTCATTGCTAAACGACGTTGTTCTAGGTTTTTCTCATCCTCAATATCATTAAATACTATTTCACCATTAACTATTGCTAACTGAGTGCCATAGCGCTGCTTTTTACCTGTCTTTATTAGCATAATGTCAATTATTGAAGCGAGCTTTTGTCCAGATAATCGACCGTTTTTGAATTCCTGCTCTAGTATTGGCAATAAAGATTCTTGCATGGAGGGTTTAGCTTGCTGAACTATAACAATGGCGGCATCGCTACCTTTTATACCGACTAAATCAATACTAGGCCAACCATGTATGTTAATGACCGATAATAAATTTAAACTATTGTCATTACTCACTTTAGTTATTTGTTCGATAAGTGATTTTGGCAAGCGGCCATCAGTAAAAGCAAACTTCTGTTGATGAAGCTTGCCAATAGTTTGCTGCATTGAAATTAGTTCCGCTTGCAAGCGGGCATCAAATTTTACCTTGGCAGGTGTTTTTTCCGCGAAGTCTGCGTGAGAATTTGCTATCACCTTGTTAACTAAGAAGAGGTTAAGCAAAATAAAAAAGGTAATAGCCAATACCTTAGATAATATTGGCCAGTGTTGATAATGCAGTTGGTTTTTTTCAACCCTAGTTTTATGCACTATGGCTTTGCTCAAAACCTGCAAGCACAGTGAATAATTGCTCAATTTTTTTCACTAAAGGAATAAGTAATTTTTGCTGCTCTTTGTTAGCTTGCCAGTGTAATAAATCATCCGCAATTTCTTCTACGTAAGGTTGGAAAGTATTAGCACTGCAGTTAAAGCCTGCATCTTTTTTGAAAATAGCTTCAAAACTGGCTTTTTTGTTTTCACGTAAGTCGGCTAAGGTAGCATCTGCTGTTAACGCTTTCTTTAAAATAAGGGAAATATTTTCGATTAACTGTTGTTCTATAGCTTTGGTCATGTGTTTTAGTTTTCTTTATTTATATTGTCGATGATTATGCCAGATAGTTCTGTCGATGTTTAGTCTTGTTCAAAGCGAATTACGCCATATTAATGGGAGTTTTACTCAGTTGCCCTGCAATTTCCCTAACTAATTTAGGCATCAAAAAACCAGGTAAGGCTGCCAACATTTCTTTTGTAATGATTACAGCGTCTTGCTCTGTTACATCAAAGTGCGCAGCACCTTGTACTTGATCGAATAAGTGTAAATAATAAGGTTGGATGCCAGCATCAAATAATTGTTCACTTAAGTCAATTAACGTCTGGCTGTTGTCATTAATACCTTTTAGCAAGACACTTTGATTAAATAATGGAATGCGCGCAGCTCTTAATGGTTCAAGTGCATTAATAAAGTCACTATCAAGTTCATTAGCATGGTTGATGTGTAATACCATGGTTGCCTTTAAACGACTATTTTTTAATAAATGTACTAATGTTGAAGTTATGCGTCTAGGGATAACAACAGGTAAGCGACTATGAATACGCAATCGTTTTACATGAGCTATCTTCTCAATTTGCTCAACTAACCAAGTTAGATGAGCATCGCTAGCCATTAATGGATCGCCGCCGCTAAATATTACTTCAGATATTTCAGAATGTTGAGCAATATAATCAAGTGCTTGTTGCCAGCGCTTCTTATTTGGACTGTTATCTTGATAAGGAAAGTGGCGACGAAAACAGTAGCGACAATTTATCGCGCAACCGGCCTTAACGATCATTAAGACTCTATTGGGGTATTTATGGAGTAGTCCTTCGGCAACGCTATCATGCTCTAACAAAGGATCTGCGCTAAAGCCGGGTGTAACGACAAACTCACTAGATAACGGCATTACCTGTTTTAATAGCGGATCGTTAATATCACCTTTCTTCATACGTTTAATAAAAGGCAAAGGCACACGGACCGGAAATAATTGTCGAGCTTTAAAGTGCTGTAAGTAACTCTCTGCATTAATATTGAGATGCGCTAATAAGTCTTTTGGCTCGGTAATAACCTCACGCAAATCTTTTTGCCATGATTTTTGATCACAAAGATGCAAATTAGTTTCTTTTTGGGTTATTATCTGCGGCAATTCTAATTTCAATGGGTAACCTCTACTCGTTATGTCGTGTAGTTTAATGGTTATCACCAATTAATAAAAGAGCACACTTATTATGGCAAATTTCAGCACTAACCAGTTCAAAGCTGGACTTAAAATCATGCTTGATGGCGAACCTTGTAATATTCTAGAAAACGAATTGGTTAAGCCGGGTAAAGGCCAAGCTTTTAGCCGTGTCAAAATTCGCAAGTTAGTTTCAGGTAAAGTTTTAGAAAAAACCTTTAAATCTGGTGAGTCGGTTGAAGGTGCAGATGTTATGGACGTTGAACTAGCCTACCTTTATGCTGATGGCGAGTTTTGGCACTTTATGAATAACGAAACCTTTGAACAAATTGGTGCTGATGAGAAAGCAGTTGCCGATACTATTAAATGGTTAGTTGAAGGTGATATTTGTACTATCACTTTATGGAATGGCACACCTATTTCAGTAGTCGCTCCTAATTTTGTTGAAATTGATATCACTGAAACAGACCCTGGCTTGAAAGGCGACACTGCTGGCACTGGCGGTAAACCTGCTACATTGGCCACGGGTGCTGTTATTCGTGTGCCTTTGTTTGTGCAAATTGGCGAAAAAGTAAAAATAGATACTCGTTCTGGTGAATATGTATCACGAGCAGGCAAGTAAGTTCATCGGTTAATGAAACCTGAGTTGATGACAAATAAAAGGAAGTAAGTCTATGTTAATAAAGAAAATGGTTTTGTTAAGTTGTCTTCTTAGCTTATTTATTGCGACTTATAGTGCAGAAGTGCAGGCTAAGTACACAAAACGTGATGGAAAATGGGAAGCCAGTTTACAAGTATTAAATAGCCAATCAGTTGATGTCTCTGGTGAAAGTAGTTCAGCTTTAGAGGTAGACAGTGACTTAGGTTGGGGGTTTAGCTTAGGCTACAACCTTAACAACCATTTATTATTAAACTTTGAGTTTTCTTCAGTCACACCCGACTATCAAGCAACTTTGATTGAAGACGATGGCGACCCTTATGAAATAGATCATAAAATGGATATTTACCAAAGTCAGTTTAATGTGGTCTATAACTTTATGGCTCAGCAGTTTACCCCCTTTATACAAGCTGGTGCGGGGTGGAGTTACTTAGATAGTAATATTGCCGATGGCCCGCCAAACTCTGTTTGTTGGTGGGATCCATGGTGGGGTTATGTTTGTGACTATTATCAAAATACTTATAACGATACTCGCTTTTCTTAAAATGTTGCTGCCGGTGTACGTTATGAGTTAGATAACAGTATGTTCTTTCGTGCTAGCTATCAGCAAAATTGGATAGATTTAAGTAATTCTGAATACATGTCTATGGGCATGATTCATATTGAAGTAGGTTCTATTTTTTAACGACCATAATCATTAACCATATATCAATAAAAGCTAACTATTTTTAATAGTTAGCTTTTTTTTGCGCTATACATCGGACGGTAGCTCAGGTATATTTTCTCTAGTTCCATTTTAGAGTTTATTAACGTGAGTCAAAAAGCCACTTCATTTGATATTGCTTACCAAGCAGGTGTTTCTCAGTCTACGGTATCGAGAGCGCTGCGCAATAGCCCGTTGGTTAATGAAGCAACACGATTAAAAATCCAAGCTATTGCTAAAGAGCTTAATTATAAGGTTGATAAAAACGCCAGTAATTTGCGCTCACAGCAAAGTGATACTATTGCTTTATTGCTGTTTGAAGAACCAAGCAAAGATGACTCTGAAATTAACCCTTTTTTCTTATCAATGTTAGGCAGCATCACACGTGCTTGTGCGCAAAAAGGTTTTGATTTATTAGTTTCATTTCAACAAGCGAGTACCGATTGGCATGCTGACTTTGAAGACAGTAATAAAGCTGATGGTCTAATTTTATTAGGTTATGGTGACTATGTTGATTATGAAGAAAAACTAGTAAAATTAATTGAACAAGATACCCACTTTGTTCGTTGGGGCGCAGAAGTTAAAGATTTACCTTTGATTTCGGTTGGCTGTGATAACTTTCAAGGCGGAAAAGAAGTTACTGAGCATATTATCAAGCAAGGCAAAACTAAGCTTGCCTTTTTAGGCAGTGCCTCTAGTCATGCACCTGAATTTTTTGACCGTTATAAAGGTCACTGCCAAGCGTTAAAAAAAAATCAGTTAGAAATTAATAAAAATCTGCAGTTCAATGCTTTATATACTGAAGATGCGGGTTATCAAGCGGCACTTGAATTGCTTGCTAGTGGTGAAGAGTTTGATGGTATTTGCGCTGCTTGTGATTTAATTGCTATAGGTGCAATGCGTGCTTTACAGGAGCATAACATTAACATTCCTGAGCAAGTTGCTGTGGTGGGTTTTGATGATATAGCGATTGCTCGTTTTACTTTCCCGCCATTAACCACGGTAAAACAAGATACTAAGTTAGCAGGGGAGTTACTGGTTGATACCTTATTAGATCTTATTAAAGGTAAAGAAGCCTCTACTACTTTGATTAGACCTGAGCTAGTTGTCCGAAAGTCATGCGTAAACTAACTCATTAAGGCTTTTGAAAGTACAAATAAAAAAGGCGCATATAGCCAAGGCGTTCAGCTAATTTGTTGAAAAAGTGTTGGGTTTACTAAAATACGTCCTATAATACATAGAGATATGTTGTTATAGGGCGTCTTTTTTTGAGTAAAAAATCTTTCCAAGAAAGC
>Ga0114909_1000188_pt1 | contig 48362 bp, 41 predicted proteins | sample MalvireepMed_906_FD_87290 | JGI IMG/M metagenome (GOLD analysis project Ga0114909, IMG submission 87290) | Marine viral communities from the Global Malaspina Expedition - Malaspina viral metaG DeepMed_906 | ecosystem: Environmental > Aquatic > Marine > Oceanic | place: Mediterranean Sea...
AACCCGTCCCATTTATGGGAATTATTCCATTTCCATTCTCCCATAATTGAGAATTTCATAAATTCAAAGCACCCACAAAATATATTACCTTTATATATCAACAAGATAATAGTTGGCATACTGACTGCAACAAGAAATGGGTATCTGCCCCAATAAAATGGATGGCAAAGCTTAACGAGTCTAATTTATGAGGATGAAGAAATGACCAAAAAAAATACCGCCAGATTAGCAGGGTTTGTTTACCTGCTTGTTGTAATAACCGGAATATTTAACCTAGCCTATGTACCAACTCAGCTTATTGTCTGGAGTGACGCAGCAGCAACAGTAAATAATATAATGTCATCTGAATTCCTGTTCAGATCAGGCATTGTCGCAGGTATCCTTTGTTATATATTTTACTTAATACTACCCTTTCTCCTGTTTGATCTATTTAAAGAGGTTAATAAAAATATGGCTGTGCTTATGGTCGCATTGGCAGCGACTAGTGTGCCAATATCTCTTTTCAATATGGTTAATAAGGTTGACGTACTAACCTTACTCAGTGGCGCCCAATATCTTGATGCATTAGGTATGGAGCAAATACAAATTCAAGTAATGCTACTATTAGAGTCATATAACAATGGCATATCAGTCGTTCAAATATTTTGGGGACTTTGGTTGTTTCCTTTCGGATACTTAGCGTTTAAATCTGGCTACATTCCAAAAATACTAGGTATTTCCCTCATGCTCGGTTGTTTTGGTTATCTTATTTTCTTTTTCGGTGGCATGCTTTTTCCAGATATTTCTATTCCACATTTGATTAAAAGGCCAGCCACATTTGGAGAAATAGGAACTTGCCTGTGGTTATTAATTATGGGAATTAAAGAGAAGCCTAATAAACAACAAGAAGTACAAGCATAAATCGAGGAAATACTGTTAGTGGTATAAGCCTCATAGATACCGCTAACCGTTAGGCAACAAAAAGAACCGCTGAGCAATCAATAACCCAGCCGCCAATACTGCAACGATTAAACGTTGATTTAGCTTGGCTTGCTGCGCTAACATTTTCTGCATTAATTGTGCTTGGTTATGCTGGTTTTCTTTTCCTGCTTTGAGATAGTCGTAAATAAGATCAGGGATTTCAGGCAGATTTTCTTTTACTTTGGTAAAAACAGCTTTAACACCCATTTGTTCTTTTACCCAATTCTCTTAAAAGGGTTTAGCGGTTTGCCATAAATCCAGCTGCGGGTATAACTGACGACCCAACCCTTCAATATAGAGTAAGGTTTTTTGTAATAAGACTAATTGTGGTTGCACTTCCATATTAAAACGACGTACCGTATTAAATAAATTAACCAAGACTTGGCCAAAAGAAATTTCAGCTAGAGGTTTGTTAAATATAGGTTCACAAACTGTGCGAATCGCAAACTCAAATTCAGCTACGCCATTTACATTCGATCTTTGAATTTTGCCTAAAACAAACCTTATTTGTTAGTAGCTTTATGAAGTAGAACGTACCGAGGTAAGTCGTTTTATTTACGTATTTCTACCCCTACTTGGAATTAGCCGTTACTGAGAAGAAATACAAAATCGATGTTATAGCAATACATATGAAAATTGTTTATATTACCGTCAATCACTTGGTTTCAAAAGGAAATGATAATGCCATCTAAATTCCTCAAATTAATGCTATTCAGCCCATTATTTATTTTAAGTGCTTGTGGAGGTGGTGGCGGTGATGGCGATGACAATAATGGGTTACCTCCGCCGGATTCCTTAGCACCCACACTCAATTTAACAGTTAGCACGATAAAAGCATCTCCGGGACAAGAAGTATTCTTTACTCACTCAGCTTCTGACAATATAGATCAAAGTGTTAATGGTACCTTGACATGTAATGCGGGCACCCTATCAGATGACGTTCTGACTATACCTGATACTCAGGCCGACATGGTGGTTGAATGTAGTTACACTGCAACGGATCAATCGGGTAATCAAGCAGTAATCAACGTTTCAATTCAAGTTATCGCTCTAGAATTTATTGTTAGCTCACTTAAACCTGCACTTTCTGCTATGTCCCCAATAACAGTAGAAATAATTGGCACATTAGAGCTTGACCAAACAATTGTAAAAGGTTCTATTGATAGTGAACTAATTGATATCGTCCCTTTATCAGATAAAACGTTTGTTTTTGTTATACCTGCTGGGATATCTGGAGACACGCCGTTAAGCTTTTTCATTGATGGTATATCGATTTCTATTCCCCTTACCATCGAAGAAGTAATAAGCCCCACGAACCCGACAAACTATGTATCTTCAGAAATTGACTCTTATTTAGCATTGCTCGATGTAACTATACAAGCAACTAATGATCCCTCGGCCATTGAAGCACGGAATAAAATACAAGAAGGGCTAAATCGATTTAATGAACTGACAGAGAAAGAAATAATCAGTTTATCTCTTTTATTAGCGCAATTATCTGAAGCTAACTCTCAGCAAAATAACATGTCTAGCAACAGCTCCAAGTTAGCAATGTTTAGTTCTTATAGTGTGGGTTATGCCTGTCGAGAAGCAAGTGTAGGCTTAATAGTTAATAGTACTGGTATATTAGCTTCATATGGTGTTGCAATACTTGGAGCCCTATCAATTCCAGAGACAGGCCCCTTTGGTATGTTTTTTACTGGTTTTGGTTTATATTATGGTCAAATTTTTAGGCCCGCCTTTAAAGAGGATTTGCGTGATGTAAAAGATAATTGCGGGGTAGTTGATTCGGTTGATTTACAACTATTTGGTTCCCAACAGGCTATAACCAACTCCAGCATAGCAACTGACCATAGGCAGTATCAGCAAACTAGATCTACACCACCTAGTATCTTTGGTAAAAACGATGCTTCATTACTTTCCCCCACTGCTCTTTCAGCAATAAGTGCAAATGTTCAACTCAGAAATGGCGAATCAACTAATTTAACGTTAAAACTTAATGTAAGTCATGAAGATGCGGCTATGGCCGATACTATTACTGCCACCTTAAAAAAAGTTAAACATCTTCTAATTAAAATTGAAGAAAAAGTGAGTGGCTTAACAGGTGATTTAATTACTGTTATTGGTAGTGAAGTTAGCTATTCGACAAATTTTGATGCTAAAAATCTAGTTTTATCTTCAGTCTCGCATCCAAATATATCTGGTAATATTGTATCTGCCAAACAACAAAATATTCAACTAGTCTTCTCCTTTTATGATACTTCAACCGTGAGTAACTCAGGTCGAGAAAGTTTTATTTTTGTTCTCACTGATACCGACACTAACAAGGCTTATACCTTTAGTGCTGATTTGAATTTGGAAGGTCTTCCCTTTGCTGATGCGGCTAGCTATACGGTAATGGCAGGCGAAGGTTTTTATGGTGTTTTAACGGGCGAATTAGCGGAGAACTTTGAATTTACCGATAGTGGTAGTGAGGGGCTTGCTACTATGTTAATAGCCGAAACTGGCCAGTTTGGTTATGACGCGCCAACAGATTATAGCGGTGAAGATACTCTGGAGTTTATTGCTATAAATTCAACAGGTAAATCAGTGCCTACGAAAATTAGCGTTGATATCATCAATCACTGTGAAAGGGAAGAAACAGATGTCCCTGAACTTTATGCATTTTACTACTTAATAAAATGTTATATCAAATACGATGATGGTGTACAGAAGGAAATATACAGAGATAGTTTTACAGAAGACACACCCAATGAGGATGATAGATATTATATTCACTTGGATCTAGAAGTATCTGAGCAAGTAAGCGAGAGGCACTATAACATTAAGCAAGAACTAGATTATCAACTAGGACTGTCATCTGGTATATTGCAAAGTTTTTTACACACTGTTTCTCACGAAGATTCCGGTACGCATAAGGTTTCACTAGGAGCTGAAATACGCACTGAATATAACTCTTCGTATGACGAGAGGTATACTGCCTTACACGATGTCACCACTGAAGACTACAATATTAATGACTACAATTTCGTCACTCTTAAAATTCGTCAAGGTGTATATTCTGCTGAACGGTTAAAAAGAAATGAATTAGGAGGAACAATCATAGAACGTACCTCAGGAGAAGAGGCGTTGCAGTGGTATATTGAAGCGGTAGATGTAGTACGCACCTTAATTACTAGTAAGAAATTTCTGACCGAAAAAAACTCAATGAATTGGAATGATAACTTTGGTCAAATTAAAGATAGATATTTCGTACCTTGGTATGAACCGAAATAAAAAATAATTAGAATAGTTTAACTGCTTTTTATAGGTTATTTTATCCGTTAATTTACTAATTGTAAGAATCACTTAAATTACCTAGCGGTTGAACAGTCCTTTATTTATGACATCTGAATCACTTAGACAAGAAGCCATCTACTTTTTGTCTAATCTGCTTTATAGGGTTGTATACATTCATCTATTATCAATATTATCTATGAGTTGTACTTATTAATGGGCATAGGGAATGGCTAAAGGATAGATCCTTTTGTGCGAATATAGAGAGCCTAAATATCGTTTATTATGTCTCCGCTATTAACATTGAAAATTTCCAAAGGTATTGGCCTCAAGCTAAATAATGAGCATTAGGCAACAAAAAGAACCGCAGAAGCAATGAATAACCCAGCCACTAATACCGCAACGATTAAACGTTGATTTAGCTTGGCCTGCTGCGCTAACATTTGCTGCATTAATTGTGCTTGGTTATGCTGGTTTTCTTTTCCTGCTTTGAGATAGTCGTAAATAAGATCAGGAATTTCAGGCAGTTTTTCATTCCAAAACGGTAGGTTTTCTTTCACTTTAGTAAAAACCGCTTTAACACCCATTTGTTCTTTAACCCAATTTTCTAAAAAGGGTTTCGCGGTTTGCCATAAATCAAGTTGCGGGTATAACTGACGACCTAAGCCTTCAATATAGAGTAAGGTTTTTTGTAATAAGACTAATTGTGGTTGCACTTCCATATTAAAACGACGTGCCGTATTAAATAAATTAACCAAGACTTGGCCAAAAGATATTTCAGCTAGAGGTTTGTTAAATATAGGCTCACAAACAGTGCGAATAGCAAACTCAAATTCATCAACACTGGTGTTTACTGGCACCCAACCCGAATCAACATGCAATTGCGCAACCTTACGGTAATCTCGGTTGAAAAAAGCGACAAAATTCTCGGCCAAATAACGTTTGTCTTCACGATTTAATGTGCCAACAATACCGCAATCTATTGCTATCCAAGACGGGTCATCTGGGTTAGTTGTATCAACAAAAACATTGCCCGGGTGCATATCGGCATGAAAGAAACTATCGCGAAATACTTGCGTAAAAAACACTTCAACACCGCGTTCAGCCAATAGCTTCATATCTACGCCAAGCTGAGTTAACGTCTCTATTTCACCAACACCTATGCCGTAAATACGCTCCATCACTAGCACATTTTCAAAACTATACTCACTATGGATTGTCGGCACATAAAGTGCTTTATCAAATTCACTGCCTTGCTCGAAGTTACGCTTCAATTGGATAGCATTAGCTGCTTCACGATTAAGATCTAATTCGTCTAGAATAGTTTTACGATATTCTGCAACGACCTCTTTTGGTCGTAAGCGCTTTCCATCAGGTAACCAACGGGCAACAATGCCAGCAAATAACGACATTACTTTTATGTCTGCTAAGATAGTTTTACTGATCTTTGGACGTAATACTTTAATAACAACTTTTTCTTCACTACTGTGCTCAAGTAAAGTTGCTGTATGTACCTGTGCGATAGAGGCTGAAGCAAGTGGTTCAAGATCAAAATCACTAAAGTGTTGTTCAAATAATGTAACGCCCATGGCATCAATAATAATCTGCTTGGCTTCTTCACCTGAAAACGGTGTCACTTTATCTTGTAATAGCGCCAACTCATCCGCTAAATCAGGTGCCAACAAATCACGGCGCGTAGATAACATCTGGCCAAATTTAATAAAAACTGGCCCAAGCTCTTCAATAGCTAGACGAAAGCGCTGCTCAGCTGATTTATCTTTATGCTTATTTCTAAGCCAAAATATACTCGCGCGGCCAAGTTTGACATACCAAGGCAATAAGTGCGCAGGAACCATCTCATCTAAACCAAAGTTTAAAAAAGTTTTCACTATTTTGTAGAGACGAAGACTGCTCACAGTTTTTGTATTTCCTATTTCTTAGCGTTTATATCAACAGGTAAGTTAGCCATCAATTGATTAACTCGTGCAGACAAATTATCAACGTGTGCAGATATTTGTTCGACCCCTTGATTGAAGGCAGCGATTTGACTACTAGTAACGACTAAACGTTTTTCATGAACAATATATTCATTAACATCGCTTTCAAGCTGTTTGATAGTATATTTGACTTTTTCGGTAATTTTATTACCAAAATGTAATAACTTATGAGTTGGCACATCGCCGATATAAGAAGCAAGCTCGCTTTGCCAATCAATTTCAAGCTGTTCGGCTAATGATGCAAACTGTTGAGCAACTTTTATATCACCGACAACATCTAGCTCACCTTGCTTAATAAGATCTGTTAATTGCTGCTGTGCTTTTAGTTTTGTTAGGGTTTTTATGCTTGTTTGAATGGTGCAATCACTGCGCTCAACGTTAGCACTCACTAAAACATTACCTTCTGCAATGGTAAAGCTAATTGCGGTGGCCAGTTCGGTCAATTCAAGTGTTAGAGTTTTCTGCTGTAAATGACTTAATGAAACATTATTTATATTTAACGATAATGCTTTATTAATAATAGCTTCTAACAACGCGTGCAATACTTGTGGCAATAACAAGTCTGCTGTTATTTTTTTAAAAGTCATTGACGCTAACGTTGAAGTAACAACTGACATAATAATTAAAACTTATAACCTTTGTGTAAAGCCACGACACCGCCGGTTAGGTTTTTATAATTAGTTTGTTCAAAACCAGCATTATCCATCATACCCTTTAAGGTTTCTTGGTCTGGGTGCATGCGAATAGATTCTGCTAAATATTGATAACTATCACCATCTTTAGCGACGAGTTCGCCCATTTTGGGTAAAATATTAAATGAATAAAAATCATAAGCTTTATTAAGCAATTCGTGCTCTGGTTTAGAAAATTCTAATACCAACAAACGACCACCCGGCTTTAATACCGAATAAATCGAGCGCAGCGCTTTGTCTTTATCAGTAACGTTGCGCAACCCGAAAGCTATGGTCACTATGTCAAAAGTATTTTCTTCAAAAGGCAAATATTCTGCATTAGCTTGCACGTACTCTATATTCTGCACTAAACCTTTGTCTCTTAATTTGTCTCGTCCCACATTTAGCATTGAACTATTAATATCAGCCAGTATAACTTTGCCGGTGCGACCAACAAGCTGTGAGAATTTGGCCGTTAAATCACCAGTACCACCTGCTAAATCGAGCACTTTATTGCCTGGGCGTACACCACTAGCATCAATAGTAAATCGCTTCCATAGTCGATGCACACCAAATGACATCAAATCATTCATGACATCATATTGCTTAGCAACAGAGTGAAAGACACCCGCAACCATAGATATTTTGTCGTCTTTCTCTATGGTTTTATACCCAAAATGCGTAGTGTTATCATTTTCATCTGTTGCTGCATCTTGTTGAGAGTGCTGATCGGAAGCTGACATGTGATTTCCACTTAAAACGTTTAACTAAAATAATTGCGATAGTTTACTGTATGCGTGCTAAATCAACAAACCCCGATAGTGTTTTTTATTGATCCATATAAAGAACAGGCCTAAATAATCATATTATTGCAGCATGCCATTTAAACACCCTTACAAATGTAACTAAACAACACAAATGAAATAAAATTACATTTTTACTTGCATCAATAGAGCAACTGCTCTATACTTCTTTTCGTTCCCTTATGCGGACGCTTGTTGTAATAATTGAATATTCTAGCTTTCCTCATAGCTAACTCACCAGTAGCCTTTGCTACTGGTTTTTTTTGTCCAAAATTTAGCTCTGCTGATTATTGTTAATAACAATATCACCTTGACGGTTCTACCTTTCAAAGACTGTTTTTAATTTGTCGTTATCAAATATAATCATGCCTAATGACATCAGTAAATACTGCTAATTATCTGTAAGACTAGTGACACTTAAACAATCCAATAAAAACTATCGATTGTTTCTTCGGCTGACTTTGTTACTATCCTGTAACTAGATGTAGACATATGTACAAGGAAAAAATGGCCGATTTAAACCTAAGTGAGCCAAATCAGCTCTTTGAGCTTCAACCAGGGAAGAGTTTAGATCTTCAAATTAATCACCCTGTGCCTTTACGACTCAAACTCACCTTGGTTGGCTATGAGCTGGGTAAATATATTTTATTAAAATACCCTAAAGTTGCACGCTCATCAGACTATAAAGATGTATTAGTGGAAGGTAACGTCATGATTGTGCGTTATCTAATGGAAGGCAACAAAGGCGAATGTTTTGCTTTTCGCTCTTCTATCAAAAGCATTACTTTACGTCCTGAAAAGTTACTTTTTCTCGAATACCCTAAAAAAATTTAGAATCGTCAATTACGAACACAACAAAGAACCAGTATTCATATTCCCTCTGCCATCATGATAGAAGGAAAAGATGAAGAAGATGGCGCGAAAATAAGTGGCATTATAGGTGACATCTCCGCTAAAGGTTGTGGCTTTTCCTTCAAGAGTAAAAGTGAAAAAACCAAAGTTAATAAACGGAATATTTTCGTTTGTATACAGAGCCCTATCGATGGTGAAGTCCGTGTACCAGCCAAGGTTTGTAATAGCCGAAATGTAAACGGTATGGTCAGTGTTGGTATTCAATTTGTTGATGAAGGAACACTAGTGCCTAAACTACTTTCACAATTATTTATTGAAACTGATGATGTTATTTCAGCGTAATAAGTAAGTCTACTGGATAAAAATTAGACATAGGCTGTTATTTTTCCTAAGATTTAGCTACTAAAATAATTAGATTTAAGGGAGCTAGAAGCAAAGAATGGAATCTCATCACTTACCTTTTGCTGAAATAATCATTATCCGCGCAGATATTGCTGAAGTAATTATCAACGAAGGCATTGAATTGGATATCTTTATGGTAAAGCAATACCACGAGTTTCTATTAGCGCACCTCAAAATACCTTTTTCTTTATTGATAAATAAAATTAATGCTTATACCTATACGTTTGATGCGCAGTTAGAGTTAGCCACTTTAACCGAAATAAATACAATGGCAGTGGTCACTTATAACAATAGTGCCAGTACCATTACTCAATATTTAGCGTCATTACCACGTAAAGTAAATTGGCATATGTCGCAGTTTACTAATAGAAATGAAGCCTTAAGTTGGTTAGAGCAACAACAAAATGTAACTAATAACCTCGGTGCAACTAAATGCTAATAAGCAAAACCTAGAATAGAATTGTTACCTTTTACTGCATCACTTATTTGCTTTAGTGTGGCTTTACTGTGTCTTTAATGGTAAATTTGCCTTAATAATTTTTGAAAATATAGTTAACCTACCTCAGTTATGTCGACTCTTTTTAATAAAACAGTAATGATTATGCTGCTTTGTTTGATCTTTATTGGTCAATCAATGGCATCGTCAACTATGTTTTATAAAATGACCGCCATGTCTGCAATGGGAAATATGTCGCATACGAGCAGCATGAAGATGGACACTATGGTTCATCATGTAGAAAACACCGTAATCAATGCTCACAGCAATGAAAGCTCTACAGCTGAGTGCTGTCAACAAGAATGCAAATGTTTTGCCAGTGGTTGCTCTGCCCCTTCAGCTTTTTCAAAAACGTTTACTACTGATATCTTGGTAGAAGCATCAACAAAAATTCAAAATCATAACCTTGTTTTACCTGAACAAGCGTTAAGTTCATTATTTAGACCTCCTATACTTAGCTAATACAGCCTAAGTGTGTCCAAAAATCATGTTAATTTACGCTCATGAAACAATGAGCGACAGTATACAGCTGTTATCGTTGCACGCCTTAGACTCGCTCCATCTGTCATACCTTTAATGACAAACCTATTGATTTAATAGAATTTATTTAACTAAAATTTACCCAGTTATAATCCCAGTGGAGGGATTTATGTTTTCATTCTTTTCATTTAGTAAAAATCAAATATTAGCTAGTAGTTTATTTGGACTATTAGCCTTAACCGCCTGCTCTGAAGCAACCAATGAGCATACGGTTAATCAGGTACAAGCTTCACATAACAAGGCAATTAGCCAAAAAAGTACTAACCACAACTTACCATTACTTAACGTCTACAAAAGCCCAACCTGTGGTTGCTGTGAAAAATGGCTGAATCATATCGATGGGCAAGGTTTTCAATCGGTGGCTCATAATAGTCATAATTTAAGTGCTTTTAAGCAAGCTAAAGGCATTGCAACGAATTATCGCTCTTGTCATACCGCTGTATCAGAAGCTGGTTATATTTTTGAAGGCCATGTGCCGGCCAAATTTATTCATCAATTTTTAGCTGAACAGCAAATTAATTCTCTTGATAAAGCAGTTTTAGGCTTGGCTGTGCCAGCAATGCCAATTGGTACGCCAGGCATGGAGGTCGGTGATAAATTCATGCCATATAAGGTACTTCTGCTGAATAGTGATGGTTCAAGTGAGATTTACGCAGCTGTTAATAGCTATCAGGAGCAATTCTAATGTTGGGCTTAATAAATACAACAACTAGCTCTCAGTTATTAGCTGCTAGTTTATTGTCGTTAGCCTGCATTAACGCTTTCGCTAACAATGATATGCCCCAAAAAAGTAGCATACTGAGTTTTGAACAGGCAATTAAAGCGGCTCAAAAAAATGACCCTTGGTTAACAGGTAATAAGCATCAGCAGCAAGCGATATCAGCTATGAGCCATGTCGCTAGTACCTTACCTGATCCTAAGATGTCTTTAGCTATTGCTAACTTACCCATTGATGGTTTTGATTTTGGTCAAGAAGGCATGACACAGCTAAAAGTAGGCTTCACTCAGATGTTTCCTCGTGGTGACAGTCTAAACATTAAAAACCAGCAATTGCGCCAGCAAAGTCAAGCTTATCCATTTCAACGACAAGACAGGAAAGCGAAAGTTGCGTTCACCGTTGGCAGTTTATGGTTAGATGCTTATCGCGTGCAACAAAGCATAACTTTAATCGAAAAAAACCGCTCCCTGTTTGAGCAGTTAGCCGATGTTGCTCAAGCAAGTTACTCATCAGCTTTAGGTAAAACTCGCCAACAAGATATTGTCCGTGCCCAACTAGAATTAACTCGATTGGAAGACCGTTTAGCGCTATTGGCACAACAGCAAAACCGGTATCAGGGTATGCTGTCCCAGTGGTTAACAACTTTTGCTGTACCAACAACTGATCCTCTTGATCTCACCCGTGTTATTCAGTTACATAATTTGAAACTGAGCAACCAATTTCCAGATATTTCGTTATTAAATCCCGAACTCATTTATAGTGACAAGTGGTTAGCTGCAGAAGAATTAGTCAACTATTTTGCTACTCATCCTGCTGTTATCGCACTTGATAAAAAAGTACTTGCAAGTAAAACGGGGATTAATCTGGCCGAGCAAAAGTATCAGCCTGAATGGGGAGTTAATGCTAGTTACGGTTATCGTGACGATGATCCTATGGGTAATTCTCGTGCTGATTTATTTTCAGTAGGCGTGACTTTTGATTTACCTTTGTTCACCGAAAACCGTCAAGATATGGAAGTAAAATCAGCCATATCACAGACAGAAGCGGTGAAAACTGAACGCATCTTACTGCTAAGGCAACTATTAGGGGCTTATGCTAGTGGCAAAGGCAGACTTTTACGTTTAAATGAACGCAAGGCTTTATATAAGACTCAATTATTACCGCAAATTCAAGATCAAGCAGAAGCTTCTTTAACGGCCTATACCAACGATGATGGTGACTTTGCCGAAGTGGTTCGTTCACGCATTGCAGTATTAAATTCAGAAATTGATGATTTAGTGATCATGGTTGAACAACAAAAAATATTATTAGAATTAAATTACCTTTTTATCGGCAGCTTAGCTCAAAGCCAATCAAGAATAACCAGTACGAAGAATGGAGCCTCTCATGAGTTCAACTAAAGCATCAACAATCAAATTCATCATTTTTGGTATTATTGTCGGCATAGCTATTGGCATAGCGATAAGCTTCATTACTACACCTTTTGGCGCTATGACTGTTAGTAAAACAGACGACAATAATGACAAAGTAGAACCCTTATATTGGGTAGCCCCTATGGATGCTAACTATAGACGAGATAAGCCAGGTAAATCGCCGATGGGCATGGACTTAATCCCCTACTATGGTAGCCAAGGCAATAACCGTAAGGATGAAGGCCAAGGCACAATTCAAGTCTCTCCTGATGTGGTTAATAATTTAGGCGTGCGCACTGCAATCGCCGAGTTCAAGGCGCTGCAAACAAACATAGATACCGTAGGTTATGTCAGCTACGATGAAGATTTGTTAGTGCATATCCACCCAAGAGTAAAAGGCTGGGTAGAGAAACTTTATGTTAAAGCTATAGGCGATCCAGTAAAAAAGGGCCAAGCACTTTATGATATTTATTCACCTGAATTAGTAAATGCTCAAGAAGAGTTATTACTTGCACTCGATCGTAATAATAAACGCTTAATAACCGCTGCAGAAAACCGCCTTATTGCACTGCAAATTCCACCTTATGCCATTAAAGCGTTAAGAAAGACTAGAGCAGTGCAGCAACATGTAACCTTTTATGCGCCGCAAGATGGTGTCGTAGAAAGCTTGTTTGTACGAGAGGGCTTTTATATTAAACCTGAAACTATGATGCTATCCATTGTAGATTTAAGCCAAGTGTGGGTAAAAGCAGAAATATTCGAAAGAGATATTTATAAAGTTGCTATAGGTAATAGTGCCACCATGCGTTTAGATTATTTACCAGCAAAAGAATGGCTAGGTAAAGTAGAGCATGTTCATCCCATGCTAAATACTAAAACAAGAACTGGCATCGTCAGATTGCAATTTGATAACAGTAATGCTGATCTAAAACCGAATATGTTTACGCAAATTGCTATCTCGATTAGTGATGATAAACCTGTGTTACAAGTACCTAGAGAAGCAGTTATTCGCACAGGTAATCAAGACCGTGTAGTTTTAGCCTTAGGCGAGGGTTACTTTAAATCTATCGAAGTAAAAGTTGGCCGTTTTGATAATAACAATATTGAAATCTTATCAGGCCTAACGGCCGGCGAAAAAGTGGTTAGCTCCGCTCAATTTTTACTTGATTCTGAGTCGAGTAAAACTTCTGACTTTAAACGCATGCACCATGGCAACAATACTTCTAGCAATACCAGCAACTCGATGGATGATATGGCTGACATGGACGATATGTCAACGTTAGCTACCTCGGCCAGTACAGCTGTTCCTTCAGCTATGGTGCATGGTACGGTGACTTCTGTCATGTTTGCTCACCGCATGGTAACTATTGATCGAGAAGCTATCGAAAAATGGGGGCGTGCGGCAGATACTGTCGACTTCACCGTTGCTGAAAATGTTGATATGTCACTCTTTGACGTAGATGCATATCTAATGTTTACTTTTGAAATTCATGATGGCAATTTTGTCATTGTGAACGCTATGGTTATGCCCAATAACATGGATAAGGGGGAGTAGTTATGATCTCTGCCATTATTCGATGGTCGGTTAACAACCGATTTTTCATTATTCTTGCCACTATGATACTGGTAGGTATCGGTTTGTATTCAGTTAAGAATACCCCGGTAGATGCCCTGCCAGATTTATCTGATGTGCAAGTCATTATTAAAACAAGTTACCCTGGTCAAGCACCACAGGTGGTCGAAGATCAAGTCACGTATCCATTGACCACTGCCATGTTGTCTGTACCTGGTGCGGTTACTGTGCGTGGTTACTCCTTTTTTGGTGATTCTTATGTTTATGTCATTTTCGATGAAGATACCGACCTTTACTGGGCTCGTTCTCGAGTTTTAGAGTATTTGAGTCAAGTTACGCCAAATTTACCCAGTGATGCTAGACCGCAACTCGGCCCTGATGCGACAGGGGTTGGTTGGGTATACCTTTATGCTTTAGTGGATAAAACTGGTCAACACGATTTAAGTCAACTGCGAAGTTTGCAAGATTGGTTTTTAAAATATGAATTGCAAACTGTCGCCGGTGTATCAGAAGTCACTGCCCTTGGCGGCATGGTCAAACAGTACCAAGTGCAGATTAACCCCGATAAGCTCCGGGCGTTTGGCATTCCATTATCTCTAATTCAAGCAGCAATAAAGCAAGGTAATCAAGAGATTGGTGCTTCGGTTGTCGAAATGGCCGAAGCCGAATATATGGTACGAGCGACCGGTTATTTGAAAGGGGTAGAAGATTTAGAAAATATTCCACTAGGTGTTAATGAAAATGGTACGCCGCTGTTACTTAAAGACGTTGCTGAAATAGGTACTGGACCTCAAATGCGTCGTGGTATTGCTGAACTTAACGGTGAAGGTGAAACTGTTGGTGGCATTGTCGTTATGCGCTTTGGCGAAAATGCTCAGCAAGTGATTGATGGTGTAAAAGCAAAACTAGAGCAACTTAAAAAAGGCTTACCTGAAGGTGTCGAAGTAGTTACCGTTTATGACAGATCGGCACTTATTGAGCGTGCCGTTGATAATTTAGCGATGAAGCTGCTCGAAGAGTTTGCCGTGGTAGCTCTCGTTTGTGTCATTTTCTTATTCCACTTACGCTCCTCATTAGTGGTCATTTTCAGTATTCCTGTAGGCATATTAACAGCATTTATTGTCATGCATGCGCAAGGGCTAAATGCCAACATAATGTCACTAGGGGGAATCGCTATTGCTATTGGTGCTATGGTTGATGGTGCTATTGTCATGATTGAGAACATGCATAAGCATATGGAGAACTTACCTAAAGATAAGCCCTTATCCAATGAGGAACGTTGGCAACTTGTAAGTGAAGCCGCTAGTGAAGTTGGCCCCGCACTCTTTTTCAGTTTGCTAATTATTACCGTAAGTTTTGTGCCAGTATTTACCCTTGAGGCACAAGAAGGGCGCATGTTTTCCCCGCTTGCTTACACCAAAACTTATGCAATGGCCGCTTCAGCTGCCTTAGCAATTACCTTAGTGCCAGTATTAATGGGCTATTTTATTCGCGGTAAAATTTTACCTGAACACAAAAACCCTGTTAATCGCTTGCTCACAGCGATATACATGCCGGCGTTAAAAACAGTCTTACGCTTCCCTAAAACGACCTTGGTAGCGGCATTAGCAATATTAGCTATTGGCTTATACCCGCTTGATAAGATTGGCAGTGAATTTATTCCGCCGCTCGATGAGGGTGACTTGATGTACATGCCAACAACTTATCCTGGTATTTCAATAGGTCAGGCCCGACAACTTTTACAGCAAACAGATAAGTTAATTAAAAGTGTGCCTGAGGTGAAAACGGTCTTTGGTAAAGTAGGGCGAGCCGAAACGGCAACCGACCCTGCCCCCTTAACCATGATTGAAACTTTTATTCAGTTAAAACCGAAAAGTGAATGGCGTGAGGGTGTCACCACAGCAAGCTTGAAAAAAGAGCTTGATGCTTTAGTGAAAATCCCTGGGGTAACCAATGCATGGGTAATGCCCATTAAAACGCGTATTGATATGTTAGCAACCGGCATTAAAACACCTGTCGGCATTAAAATTTCGGGCCCAAAACTAGATGTTATTCAAGGTATTGGTCAGCAGTTAGAAGGCATTTTAGCAGATGTTCCTGGTACTGCGTCGGTATATTCTGAACGTGTTGCTGGTGGTCGTTATATCAAGGTAGATATTCAACGCGCCAAAGCAGCACGCTACGGCTTAAATATTAGTGAAATCCAACAAGTCGTCGCTACTGCAATTGGTGGCATGAATGTTACTAATACCATTGAAGGCTTAGAGCGCTACCCTGTGAGTTTACGCTACCCGCAAGACTACAGAAACTCACCAGAGCAGCTGTCTTTGTTGCCTATTGTCACCCCTAATGACCAGCGTATTTCATTAGGCGATGTAGCTAATATCTTCATTGAAGATGGTCCACCAGGTATTAAATCAGAAAATGCTCGTTTAAATGGCTGGGCTTTTATTGATATTGATGGTGTTGATGTTGGAACTTATGTTGAAGCCGCCCAAAAAGTGGTTGATGCACAGTTAAAATTACCCGCAGGTTATTCTGTTGCATGGGCTGGCCAATACGAATATATGCAGCGCGCTAAAGACAAGCTAACTTATGTGGTGCCATTAACCCTAATGATCATCATTGTCTTGCTGTATTTAAATTTCCGCAATGTTATTGAAGTGGCAATGATATTAGGCACACTGCCGCTTGCTATGGTGGGCAGCATTTGGCTTATGTACCTTGAAGGTTACAATTTCTCAGTTGCTGTTGGTGTTGGTTTTATTGCCCTTGCGGGTGTCGCCGTAGAGATTGGCGTCATTATGTTAGTCTACCTAAACCAAGCCTATCATGCATTATTGGCTGAAAACCTAGCCCAAAATAAGAACACTAGCAAAGCCGATATTTTAAAAGCTGTTACTCATGGTGCTGGATTAAGAGTCCGACCTGTAATGATGACTGGCGGCACAGTGATTGTCGGTTTATTGCCTATTTTATATGGCAGCGGTACTGGCTCAGAAGTGATGAGTAGAATAGCGGCACCTATGGTAGGGGGTATGGCCAGCGCTATGCTACTCACACTATTAGTGTTACCTGCACTGTTTTATTTATGGCGTTGTAGCAGCATTAAAAAAGGATAAAATGAGATTATTGTTCAAGGTCAGTAATATAGTATATTTAAACTGTTACTGACCTTTTTCGATACTGAAACTTCATGCAATTTCCAATCTAAGCTAGTTTTGTAGCTAAATAATCTACCAATAACCTTATTTTCGGCGAAAGGTGACGGTTTTGCGGATAAATTGCCCATATACCTTCATCCGCTACTTTATAATTGTCTAACAAGGTGATTAACGTACCTTTATTTAAATGATCTTTAATATAGTAGTCCGGTAGTTGTACTATGCCCAAACCTTTCAAAGCCGCATCAACTAAACCAAAGCCGCTGTTATATCGTAATGTCCCAGTTACCCTAAGATTCTTTTCCTTGCCTTCATGACTAAAATGCCAATAGTCCCGGGTACCTAATAAACAACTATGTTTATCTAGTTCAGATAGTGAGTGAGGTGTGCCATATTTAGCGATATAAGCTGGTGATGCACAAACATAGTTTGTTCGTTTGGCTAGCTTTTTTGCCATCATAGAGGAGTCACTTAATTTCCCTAAGCGAATTGCTAAATCGAAACCTTCATCGACTAAATCAAGCTGCTGGTTACTTAAATAAGCACTAACCTCAATATCATGATATTGAGTCATAAAATCATTTATTAGCGGTAAAATTTGTTGCTCGCCATAAGTAACAGGTGCAGTTAACTTAATTTTTCCTTGCGGCTTTGATTGTAAATTAGTGATTGCTCTTTCAGCAGCATCTAAGCCATCAAGTACCGCACGACAATGTTGATAAAATACTCGCCCTTCTTCAGTTAGCGATACTTTACGTGTTGTACGATAGAACAGTTTACTATTGAGACGTTTTTCTAGAGCGTTTACCTGACGGCTCACTTGAGCTGTTGATATAGCTAATTTTTTTGATGCTTGCGTAAAACTCTCTGCTTCTGCAACGTTAACAAACTCACTAATACCTTGCCATTGCATGATTATTACCTATATGTAAAAGTCATTTACTATAACGATATATTATCATTATTTCGGAAATAGATATAATACTTGCCATACACACGAATAGGATATGACGAAACAAAGTCATTAAAAAATTTAGTAGTCTAGACTTAGCACTAGCGAATATTCCTAAACTTAATCATCAATACAATATTATTAATATAAAGTGAGAATTAATATGTCAGATCAATTCATTAAATCAAAAGCCGCTATTGCTTGGGGACCTAAACAACCACTCTCTATTGAAGAAGTTGATGTAATGCTGCCACGTAAAGGTGAAGTATTAATAAAAGTCGTTGCCTCGGGTGTTTGTCATACCGATGCGTTCACTTTGTCTGGTGATGATCCAGAAGGTATTTTCCCCGTGATCTTAGGCCATGAAGGTGGTGGTATTGTTGAACAAGTAGGAGAAGGTGTTACCAGTGTACAGGTCGGCGACCATGTTATTCCTTTATATACTCCAGAATGTGGTGAATGTAAGTTCTGCCTTTCGGGGAAAACTAATCTTTGTCAGAAAATTCGCGAAACTCAAGGTAAGGGTTTCATGCCTGATGGCACAACTCGCTTTTATAAAGATGGCCAACCAATCTTCCATTATATGGGCTGCTCTACATTCTCTGAATACACAGTATTACCTGAAATCTCTTTAGCAAAAGTGAATAAATCTGCGCCGCTAGAAGAAGTTTGCTTACTCGGCTGTGGTGTAACTACTGGTATGGGCGCAGTCATGAATACCGCTAAGGTTGAAGAAGGGGCAACGGTTGCCATCTTTGGCTTAGGTGGTATTGGTTTGTCTGCTGTTATTGGCTCAACCATGGCCAAAGCCAGCCGTATTATCGCCATTGATATTAACGAGAGTAAATTTGAGTTAGCCAAAAAATTAGGCGCCACTGATTTTATTAACCCTAAAGATTACGACAAGCCAATTCAAGACGTAATTGTCGAAATGACAGATGGTGGTGTTGATTACTCCTTTGAATGTATCGGTAACGTAAATCTAATGCGCTCAGCATTAGAATGCTGCCATAAAGGTTGGGGTGAATCCGTTGTAATAGGTGTCGCTGGTGCAGGACAAGAGATATCAACACGTCCGTTTCAGTTAGTTACTGGCCGTGTTTGGCGTGGCTCTGCCTTTGGCGGCGTAAAAGGTCGTACTGAATTACCTGATTACGTAGAACGTTATTTAGCAGGTGAATTTAAATTAAGTGACTTTATTACTCATACTATGCCACTTGAAGATATCAATGAATCTTTCGATCTAATGCATAAAGGTGAAAGCATTCGCAGCGTTATCCACTTTGATAAATAAGCATTGTTTTACTGCCTCACTCATAAATAAAAAGTGAGGCAGCTTTTAAGGTACGACTATGACAATTGAAAATTTAACGATTAACAAAAGCTTTGGTGGCTGGCACAAACAATATAGCCATCACGCTAAAACAGTAAACTGCGACATGCGTTTTGCTATTTACTTACCACCGCAGGCAGCTAATGGTAATAAAGTACCCGTTTTGTATTGGTTATCTGGCCTAACGTGCTCAGATGAAAATTTTATGCAAAAAGCGGGTGCACAACGTATCGCTGCTGAATTAGGTATCGCCATTGTCGCGCCTGATACCAGCCCTCGTGGTACAGATATCGCAGATGATGAAAGTTATGATTTAGGCCAAGGCGCCGGCTTTTATGTAAATGCTACACAGGCACCATGGAATCGTCACTTCCAAATGTATGATTACATCGTAAATGAATTACCTGAACTTGTTGAAGCAACGTTTCCAGTTTCAGATAAACGTGCCATTGCCGGGCATTCAATGGGTGGGCATGGCGCATTAACAATTGCCATGTTAAACCCTGAGCGTTATTGTTCTATGTCGGCCTTTAGCCCAATATGCAATCCAATGTCTAGTCCGTGGGGACAAAAGGCTTTCAGCGCATATTTAGGTAAAAACATTGAAGATTGGCGCAAACATGATGCTAGTGAATTAATGCGACAAGCAGAAAAATTTGTCCCTTGTAAAGTTGACCAAGGCAGCGCTGATGATTTTTTGAATGAACAACTGAAACCAGAAATACTAGCAGCCGCTGCGAAAGAAAATAACTATCCTTTAGTTTTGAACCTTCATGAGGGTTATGACCATAGTTATTATTTCATCGCCAGCTTTATCGAAGATCATCTGCGCTTTCATGCGCAACACCTAAATATAAGCGAATAAGTTCAAAGCTTGTGCTTTCAAGTATTTTAACTTTATAAGACTCGAATGAGATATTTATGATGTATTTTAATTGAAAAGCGCCGCAGCTAAGACATTAAAAATTAAAGCACCAAACATTGTGTGAAGTGCTTTTTGAATAAAAAATCATACCTTGATGATTATCTTTTATTTCGGCGAGATGCCATGCCAATCATACCTAATGCAAAAACAGCAAGCGTGGTTGGTTCTGGCACTTCTGTAGAAGGGGCAGAGATTTTTGTCGTATTGATAGTTAGCGTCCAAGGTTGAGCTGGCCATACTATACCTGCTGAAAGCTGAAAGTCCCAAATAACTCCAGCAGTAGTTTTACTTAGAGCACCTGTTTCAGGGCCAAAACTATCAAAGAACGACGCTACTACACTGTTGCCAGAAGTAATATTATTGAAGTTATCATCAAACAGGTTGGCTAAGTTATTAAACAAGGCTGTATTCATAGTTTGGCCAATATTAGCATCATCAAACGTCCCTGAGAATGAAAGCACAATACTATCAATAGTTAAGCCATCAACCTGAGTAAACTTAATTCGGTCAGAGTCGGCTGGAGGTGTCGCTTCGATTGAGCCTTTAATAAGGTTAGTACCTTCAACTAGGTTCACATTAGTGCTGCCGATGGCATCTAGTTCCCCGTCTAATGCCTCACTGTAGATTAATGTAGCTGAAGCGGAGCCCATACAACTTATAGTCAAAAATAAACCAATTAAGGCTGTATTTAAAAAATTGAATCTCATTTGATATCCCTTTTTATTATTTAGTATTAAATTCATATAGGTAATCGTAAAGTAGCAATATATTAACCACAAAAATTTGATACAAAAAACATGCCTACTGTACAATATTCAATCATTTCAATGTTATAAAAAAATAATAATTTTTTGTTATGTATCTCTGTAAAAAACTTCGGCACCCAACAGATATCAATAAGTTTTAATCATGGCTATCTAAAGTTAGCTTTCAACCATTAAAAACCCCACTCAAACCCTAAAACGACTCTATCTGTCTTATTGAATTGACCAAATAAGCTTTGTTTATTGCCCGTAAACAGATCAACGCCAAACCAAAGTTGAATATTGTCTTGCAACATGTGACTGAGTTCCATTTGTAATGAGCTATCATTTTGGTCGACACCGAACATGGCAAGTAGTTCTAATTGCCATGTTTCATTAGCAAAATTCTGTTGGTATAAAAATGAAAATATTTGATTATGCTTAGGACGAAACATCGCTTCATCTATATCGCTATCATAGTAAAGCAAACTGCTTTGAAACCATTGAAAACTCAACATTCTATCCTCTAGCCCTTGCCAATCTACAGCAATCACAGATGATAAATCCTTGGAGTTACGTATGCCCTGATAATTGACAAAAGCATGTCCATACTTTTCTGAAGCAGCATCGAGTAAATGATAGCTGTCTGTACTAAATCCTATTTCACTACGCATAGTCCAATTATCAAATGCTTTACTCGCCGTTAGACCAAATAAGTGACTGCGCTGGTATTTCGCATCGATAGCTATGCTGTTACCCGTCAGTTGTTGATAAAATACCGGGCTATCTAAGTAGTGATAAAGGTAATTGAATGTTAAATCCCAGCCCTGATAAAACTTACTATAACGCAAACCTAAATCACTATCTTTTAGTAACTTTCTCGGTTTTTCAAATTCGATACTTGCAATATCAACTCCAGCTATAGCTTGCGGAACAAGCAATGGGCTGGTTATTTGATAGTCGCTGCCATTATTTGCAAAACGATGATAACTTTGATCCAAGATCCACAGAAACTGCAGGCTATCATCATCACCAATAGGCACTTCCGCGTTTATCATCCATAGAGGAATACGTGAATCATCAAAATCATCTAAAATAAATTCTCGGTAACTTTGCGGATTAATTACATCGAGTATTTTAAGACCGTCGGCTTGACCCCATACCACTTGCTGTTTACCTAAACGCCAGAAAATACCCGCTAATTCAGTATCGAGGTACCACTCTCGGATTTCAAAATCGGTGTGATCACCTTCATAAATTGGACCATTAAGCTCACCATAGGTATCAAGTCTGTGCCCTTGAAACCCTAAATTATCTTGGCTATCAAAGCGCAGCCTAGCAATAAAAGTCATATCAGAGCTATCATTCATAGACCAATTGAGTTCGGGCTGTAAAATACTTTCAAATTTTTGCAGATGACTTTCGTAACTCAGGGCAAGCTCTGTTTTCAAAGTAGCGCTATATTCAACATCTTCACTATTAGCGACGCTAGTAAAAGCCATAATGAAACACCCCATGAAAGCTATAACAGCGCTCCTTAATGAAGCTTTAGAAATAGTTTTAGTCTTGTTCATCATTTATTTACCTTGTTTTAAGGCACGTTTAGTAAATAGGCTGTCTTTGACCTCTTGGTTATAATCTACATTGCTAAACTTAAATACTGTTTTGTGTCCGGTCTTGTGGTTGTTAATAGTGAGTATATGGCGAGTAATGATATTGCCGACATCTCGAATATCAGTCATCACTAAGGTTTTTAACGGTTTATTCTTCAAATCCCAGTAATCCGCTTTGACAACGACCCATGTAGTTGTATCAACCCAAACAAGCGTACGCGCGTAACCCAAATCTTTAGCAATACTCTTATTTTTTGGTTTGCCTTCAAGTACAACAGTATCAAAGGACTCACCTGATTCATGTATCACTTTTTCATTACGTAAAAGAGTAAAGTCGTAGTCAGTTAACTCTAACTTCCCTTCCAACATGATATCTTCATAAGTAAAATCGGTACCAAGGAAATAATCCCCCCTATCTGAAGCAGATATACGACGAACTTTACGCATCGCAGGCAAATATAACCACTGATCGTCGTCTTTAGCCGTGTCCTTATAATCAAAAGTTAAAAAGGCAGTGCCTTTGACGTTAGTTGGCTTTTTATAAAATAAAACCGTGCGTTTTTCTTGATCATAATATTTACGGTAGGCTTGGGTTTCACGTACCCTGCTTTTACCGCGTTTATCAATCATGGTCATCGTCAACTTTCGCGTAACTTGTTGACCATCATCTACATTGTTTACTTTATTAACAATATTAGTCGCTTCATTTGTACTCGCAGCATAGGCTTGCTGGTTAAAGACAAGATAACTGGCCCCCATAAGAAAAAATACTATCGCTAAAGTGCGCACTGCTCTGGCATAAGTTGGTTTAGCTATAGTGTTAATACTGACAGGATTACTCTGATGGCTGTCCATTTTTACTTGCTCCGAAGTGATAAGTTGGTTTGCGATAAATGCAGGTTTAGTCGCTTTAATCAACGCAGGTAATAAGCTCATGCTGGCGAAAAAGCTGGTAGTGACAGAAATAAATACGATAGTTCCAAAATTGGTGAGCGGTACTACTTGGCTCGTTATGAGTACGCCAAACCCTAAGGCGATGGCGATATAATTAAAGAATAATGCTCGACCAGTTAATGGGTAAAGTTCAGCTAAAGCCTTATCCCAATCACCATGAGTTGATTTGAATGTGCTGCGTAGACGGTCAATAGTATGAATGGCAAAATCGACCCCTAAACCAATAGCAACTGAAGCAAACATCGATGTGCCTACTCCCAACTTAATGTTGAATAACACCATGGCGGCGTACACTAATAAAATTGAACTGATAACAGGAATAAGAGCAAAGCTTGCTGCTGTGAATGAGCGAAATAATAAGGCTGAAACTAACCAAACCAACAGTAATGAAATACCTAGTCCAACAAAATGGCTTTCTCCCAAGTCTTTAATCCAGTGGTAGTTTAAGTTCACTCTACCGCTAAGCGTAGCGTTGCTATTAGTATCGTTGAACTCATCGTTTATATAACGTTGCAAGGTTTCAATTGCCGTTTTGGTATCTTGGTAGCTGCCTTTATTAAATTGAACCCTTATGTTGGCAACACGATAGTCATAATCAATGTTTTCTTCAAAATCTGTCGGATCAGATGAAGCTGAGTAAATTAAAAAATATTGTGCAATAAGTGCTTTATCGTGTGGTAATTGATACTTGTTTTGTTCACCACCGCTAAGTGAACGGTTCATCTGTTTTAGGTAATCAACAATTGAGGTTGCCCCTTTTACATTCGGCAGTGTTAGCGCAAAATCTTGCAAGGCTTGCATTTTATTTAACACAGTCGGTTCGAATAACCCTTCAACTTCATTTGCTTCAATAACAATATCTAAATTATTGCTGCCATCTAAATAATGGTTAATTGCTTTATCTGCTTTATACAAACCCTCTGAGCTGTGAAAAGTTTCAATTCTGTCTTCATCGACGATTAAGTTACTCGCAGCAAACAAGCCAGTTAGCATAATCATGCCAAAAAAGGTGATTACCTTTTTATAATGCTTTAGCGTGACATGACCAAGCTTCACCATAAAATCAGCAAACTTATCATGTTTGCCTTGTTTTGCCTGTTTAGCCATAGCGCTGCTAGCATTTGGTTTTATAATGGCCATGGCTGCTGGCAAAAAGATCAGTGAATAGAGCCATGCGATCACCACACCGACAGCAGTAAATAGACCAAAGTACTTAAATGGAGGCATGTAAGCGGCGAAATATAACCCCATAAAACCCGCAACGGTTGTTAAGGTGGTTAACGTAATCGGACGCCACATTTCAACCAATGTTTCTACAATCAATTCTTTCTTATCATCGAGCGGACGCTTTGCTTGCAAGTCAAAGTAATGGCTAAAGATGTGCATTGAATCTGCCACTGAAATACCAATCAAAATGACAGGCAAAGCGTTAGTAATAACAAAGAAAGGCACATCCATCAGTGCCATTATTGCTAAGGTCATTAATACCGAAGCAGCAATAATTACATTAGCTAATAAAGCAGGACTAACACGACGAAACGCTAACAAAATGATAAGCGTAATCACTAATCCGGCAATAGGGTTAAGCTTTTGTGCATCAGCATCGATATAACTGCCTAAATATCCCGATACAGCTCCTTCTCCAGCAACATGAATTTCATCACCTTCAGACTTAGGCGCCTGTGCTATCAATTCAAGCACTTGTTTATAAGTTTCTTCTACATCATTTTCATCAATTAATTCAGCAACAATTAAGGTCGCTTTTTTATTGTCGGCAACAATGCTGCCCATATATAGTGGAAAATCTGAGACTTGTTGCCAAATACGATCGGCATTAGCCTGCTTGTCTGATAGCTCATCAAAAAATGGCACGACTTCCATACCTTCTGCTGTACCGCTAATATTATTTTCTGTTGCTAAACTGGTAATACGATCGCTATTAATATTCGTTAAACTACTTAACTGTTCGCTGAGCCAAGCAACTAACGCTAATGAGTTAGGGTTGAAGACACCATTTTCATGATTGTTAACAATGGCAATAACGATGGGATCGCTTAAACCAAATTGAGCTTTAACTTTGTTCTTATAAACAAGTGCAGGGTTATCATCAGCTAAAAATGCATCTGAACGGGTATCTTTGTATAAGCCAGGTAAAGCGCTCAACAATGCCACCATTAGCATAAGGCTGATGAAAACAAGACTTTTTGGGTGAGCTACTATGAACCGAGCCAAAGTAGTTGGCAGAAGTGGTTTATCTGGGGGTACACTGATTGTTGAATTTGCTGAATTTTCTGTTGTAACTCTCATAATTCTCGCCCTATAAAAATGCATATGCATGTTGTTGATTAAATTTTACTTAGTTAAAATGTGATCTAAGTAGGCCTTGGTTTTACTAAACCATGGTTGTATTGCTAGTGTTTTTAACCAAGCTTGAGTATTTGGGTATTGCCCTAATGGCATTTCAGCTTTCTCGGCAAAAATAAAAAAAGCTGCGAAACTAATATCTGCGATTGAAATTGATTCTGTGGCAACAAATGTACTCTCTTTCAATTGTGCTTCTAGCGCACTTACGGCTTGATGAAACTTCGCCATCTGCTCAACACCAAGCTCTTGTGTAGCAAAACCCCAAAATGGCATAACCACTTTGCGATGAGCTAGTGGGCTTAGCCCTGCATTAAAATAATTGCTTTGCCAAAACAAAAGCCGTAAAACTTTTGCTTGTGCAGAGAAATCAACAGGCCATAACGAGGAATTATGAATATTTGCTAGATATTGCAAAATAGCATTCGACTCTGTCAAAACCACCTCACCTACCTGCAATACTGGCACTTTACCGTCTGGATTAAGCGCTAAAAATTTTTCGCTGCGCTGTTCTCTTTTATTAAGCGCTATTTCTTCAAATTCAGGTGTTATTTTTAGGGCATTACACAGTAACAACACTTTGATGCTGTTGACCGTAAGTGGATTTATATAAATTTTCATTATGTTGACCTTAATGTGAATACACCAACACATGCATATGCATGCTTTATTGTAAATAATTATCACTTTAACCTATCAAACTAGTGATTCAATATTTTGACAAATTCATCCGCTAATTCATGTACTTGAGTAGCTTTATCTTCGCCGAGTTTACTTAAAATATCCTGTTGAGCTTTTTGCCATATAGGCAATGCTTGCTCATATAAAGCTTTACCGTTTGGCGTAAAACTTATTGTTTTCAATCGACCATCATTTGGATCAGATGATGTTTGTAAATATTCATCTCTGAGCAAAGGTTTTAAATTTCTAGTTAAGGTTGTTTGATCAAGTACTAAAATATTTTGCAACTCTTTATTGGTTGTCGCTTTCTTAAAAGCAACGGCTCGTAGAATAGAAAACTGACCAACCTTTAGGCCAACACTCTTTAGTCTTTCTTCATAGAACTGAGTGATTAAACGGCTAGACTTACGCATTGCCAAATTGAAGCAAAAATCAGTATTCATAAATAATCCTTAACACTAGTCGTACAAATATAATGCATGCATATACATATTGTCAACTTAAAATTTAAGTAACCGAATAAAGAAAAGGTGCTTAATACACTTACACTGTATGTAGATAATTATAAACACATAAAAACCAAGCATATGTCCCTAGCAAGGCAAACAGTTACTCATATTAAAAATATTCGTAAAAAATTCATAAACTATCTAGCAGTGCTAATTCGGTTTGCTCCCGCTATGGTGCTGGTTATAAATGTAAAAGTGAGTAAGATGTCACTATAAATCCTAATTCCCGACAAATACCATAAAGAATGGTCTTGAGGTTAGAGTGCAGTCTAAATTATTAAAAATAAAGCTAATGCCTAATTCACGTATCCATTTAGAGGCGTTGATAGCTTATATGCGCGAACATATTGAGTTTCCAAAAAGTGAAATGGAACAAAAAGGCTATTTTTGGGATTGTGTCTTTTATGAAAAGACTAATAACTTCGAATATGTTTATATCGTGATCAAATCAAATGATTTTTCTAAAATAATGATGGATGAAAGCGAAATAATCATTTCACCTTTTAGAGCTGTATATGAAAAATTCAGAGATCAATGCTGGGCGCCTGAGCCTTATACAGATTTAGAACCAGTCTTTTGTTTTAATTCATCATTAACTTTTTCTGGCTAATGGTTGATTAATAAAGGCTTGTAAGCAACAAAAATGAAAAATTTCAGGAGCAATAAATATGCATAACAACGGTAAACCTAAGCCTGTATTTAGCATCGCTGCAAAGCATATACTTGCAACCCTGCTCTTTCTTTTTCCTGTTTATGCTATTGCTTCAGATCCCAGTGGCTTATTTTGGCCTGTTGTGATTGCTTTGATAATGCTTGGTACCTTGTTATTTAGTATCAGCACTGTAGTTGTGCTTTCTTGGGTTGAAAATAGCTTTCAAAAGAGTGCTTTGCTTGGTTTTTTCTTTGGACTATTCCTAGGGCCCCCCCCTACTCCTGGAGGCGAATTTGTTCCTAATATTACCAACCTGATCCCGGGTATGGGCGGTCAGGAACTTATTCATGCTTTTATATTTGCCTGTGTATATGCACTTATCTTTTTGGCTTTATTCTTCGCGTATACTAAGTTGAAACGCCTTTAGCATGACATTCAAGTCGTTAAAACACCTTTTAACGAGTAAAAGTTGGCTTTTCATTCTTAGCCTATTCAGTCAAATTTATTAGAGCTTTAACATCTAAAAAGGTAATAATTAAACAACTGCTATACTGATAGGATTGTCTTTCAAAAGCCACGGACTGTTCTTCATGTTACAAGTTCAACGTTCGCTATTGGTGTTAGCTCTATATGCATTAAGTGGTTGGATAGGTATCGAATTTGCAGGTATTGGCGAAGGCTCAATCACATTAATATGGTTGCCTTCAGGCATTGGCTTAGCCGCTTGTATTATTTATGGAAAACCCATACTACCTGCTATTTGGTTAGGATCTTTTATTGCCAATACCCCTTATTTAATATCTAGTGCAAACGAATTCCCTGTATTGCATGCTTGTTTTTTTGGCGCGCTCGCAGCAACAATTAATACCTTTATTCAGGCTTATTTTGCTGCTTTTCTTTATAAGAAATATTTAGGTAATCAGCCGCTTGAAAGCAGTCGGCTCATCATGAACTTTGTCATGAAAGTCACGCTTTTACCTAGTGCTCTAAATATGATTTTGCTAATTGCTATATATTATGTCGGTGGATTTACCAGTTTGCCTTCTGATAATACTCTGGCAAATTTACTCTCTATCTGGTTTACCGGCGCTCTAGCTGACTTTCATGGTTATTTTGTTATTGCCCCATTTCTCTTAAGCTGGAGTTGGAGCAGAAAATCAAAAAGTGATGCTCTTTTTATCAATGATAAGAAATGGTTATATTTATCTATACTCTGTTTTATTACTTTGATGTTTATTACGATCAACTACGCTATTTCAGCTATATATTTACTACTCGTATTAGGCGTTTTAATCGCGTTATATTCAAATATGCGTTTCGCCACCACTTTTGTACTGGCCACTTCACTTTGCTTTACTTTCGCTACTGCACAAAACGTCGGGCCATTTGACTTAGATTCGACCTGGTATTCTTTTATTTCACTGCTCATTTTTGTATTTAGCTTAGGGCTTTCCGTTTATGTTATTGCAACCAAACGTTATGAGCTAGGCAGTGTTCATGACAAGTTAGAAGAAAAAGTAAAAAAAAGGACTTTAAAACTTAACCTAGCCAATAAAAAGCTCACCAATATATCTCGTACTGATGGCCTTACCGGTATCGCCAATAGAAGACATTTTGATAATTTTTTAGATCATGAATGGGCTCGTGCCATTAGAAACCAAAGCCCAATATCTCTATTAATCATAGATATAGACTACTTCAAGCAATATAACGATATTTACGGACATGTAAAAGGTGATGATTGCTTAAAATTAATTACCAGTACCGCTCAACAATTAGTGCATAGACCTAGCGATTTAATTGCGCGGTATGGCGGTGAAGAATTTGCAGTAATACTACCTGAAACTACTGACACAGAAAGTATCGCACAACATATTCGATCTGAAGTATCTAACTTAAAAATTCCACATAAAGGCTCCGATATACATGGCTATGTTTCAATTAGTATCGGTTGTTGCACTATGTTCCCTACCAAGGGGACTTTAGCAACGCATTTAATAGAATTAGCAGATAAAGCTTTATATAAAGCAAAAAGTGCTGGCAGAAATAACATTAAGACAATTACTCCAGGCTTATCTTCTGTCTCGTCTAATGGTTAGTCGAGCCAATAAAATAGGAACAACTATGGATATTAAACGTTGGCTAGCAACCATAGCTCTACTTGCTTTATCTTTTACTATTGCCTATTTGACAGCTGATTCTTCTACCATAGAGACACCGAATGTTATTTCAATTTTACCTCCTCTTATCGCTATATCAGCAGCATTTATTCTTCGGCAAGTCATTATGGCTCTGTTTTTAGGTATTTGGTTTGGAGCTTGGGCAATCGCAGGCAGAGATTTTAATGCACTGTTTCAAGGGTTACTTGATGTACCACAAAAATTTGTATTAACTGTGATGAATGATACGAGCCATATTTCTATCATTCTAATAACGTTATTTGTCAGTGGCATGATTGGAGTCATTTCAAGCAATGGCGGACTTATCGGTTTAATTGAGCATATCAAACGTTGGGCAAATACCCGAAAAAGTGTGCAACTCAGTACTGTGTTTATGGGCTTTGTTATTTTCTTCGATGACTATGCAAATACACTCATTGTTGGTAATACCATGCGCAAACTAACCGACAAAGTAAAGATATCTCGAGAGAAGTTAGCTTATTTGGTTGATGCTACTGCTGCGCCTTTAGCATCAATTGCGTTAGTTTCAATTTGGATCGGTTATGAGGTGGGTCTAATCGAAACATCTATTGTTAACATTGAGGGTTTAAGTGAACCCTATGTTATTTTTTTAAACTCTCTCGCCTATAGCTTTTATCCAGTTTTAACGCTTATTTTTGTTTTTTTTATAGCTTTTACCGGCAAAGATTTTGGCCCCATGCTAAACGCAGAAAAGAGAGCAAGCCTAGGTGAGTCAGCAGTTAATGCACCAGAGTCATTTGTAATAAACACTGATAATCGTAAATCCAGTTACTTAAACGCCATATTACCCATTTTAACGTTAATAGGTACCGTGATCGCTGGCATCTTCTTAACAGGTCAAGGCAATACCTTTACAGAAGTACTAGGTAGTGCCGATTCACTTCTTGCGCTATTATTTGGTGGCTTTTTGGGGTCTATTGTTGCCATTATCATGACTATTGTGCAAAAGATTATGTCTTTAGAAGATACGATTAACGCATGGACAAATGGCTTAAGTAACGTTGTCTCCGCACTTGTGATACTTGTATTGAGTTGGGCACTCGCTGAAGTGACCAAAGAACTAAACACTGCAAGCTATCTTGCTGACATAATTGGTGATGGCATTTACCCTGCGCTATTCCCAGCGCTAGTTTTTCTTTTATCAGGAGTTATTTCACTAGGAACAGGTAGCAGTTGGGGCACGATGGGAATATTAATGCCTTTGGTTGTTCCTGTCAGTTGGAGTTTAGTTGCTTCTAGCAATGGTTTTGTCGATCCAGAAGACATGCACATTATCTATTCGTCCATTTCTTGTGTATTAGCGGGTGCCGTTTGGGGGGATCATTGTTCGCCAATTTCAGATACAACAATTTTGTCGTCAATGGCTTCTCAGTGTAATCATATTGAGCACGTTAGAACTCAAATGCCATATGCACTTGTTGTAGGTATTACTGCACTGCTAGGCACACTCGCAACAGGGCTTGGTCTTTCATGGTGGAGCGTATTAATAACAACTTCTGCATTATTATGGTTTGGATTAAATCGATTTGGTCAGACCTGTCAGTTATCATCTCCCCCTATAAAACCTGCATCCATGCAGTCCGTTGATGCCAGCTAAAAACATTCTTATTCCTGGTAAGGTTTATTTGTTCATCAACGATTAACTTTACCAGACAACGTTATCAGTCAACTATACCAGTCAACTTTGATCTTCCCATTTTTAGGAATTTTATCTTATCGCTTTTCCCATTTCTGGGAGAAGTATTCATCAAACCAAAAACAAACAATAAAATTTTACATTTAAAATCAATGAATTAATTAATTGGCATTGTTTCTGCACTTTAATTGTTAACACATGAAATTATTAGTCTTCTCAGTGGTTAATACTGAATTGCAATCTAATTGTTTGGAGAATAAAAACGTGGCAATACTTCTATTAATTATTATTCATACCCTTGCTGGATCTACTGCCATCCTGACTGGGTTTGCTGCATTATCTTTACCTAAAAGCTCAAAATCTCACCGAACTGTTGGCAATATATTTGTATTAACAATTTTATTTCTTGGGCTTACAGGTATTTATATTGCTTACTCACGCTCAATAATGCTCTCATTTGTCAATGGTATATTCTTGTGCTATTTCGTCGCTACCGCTTGGATGACGGTTAAACGTAAAGCGGGCACTATTGGTAAATTTGAATGGATCGCTTTTTTTGTTGCCGCAACCATTGCTGGGATGCTGATTAACTTTGGCTTAGAAGCTTCGGCAAATGCAAGCGGCAAACTAAATGGTTTTGGGCCTCAGGTTTTTTACTTCTTTGCAGCGGTTGCGACGATTTCAGCATTATTAGATCTCAAAATGCTTATTAACCGCGGTATCAGTGGAAAGCATAGAATCATTCGTCATCTATGGCGTATGTGCTTTCCTATGTTTATGGCGACTGCAGCGTTTTTTCTTGGACAAGCGAAGTTGCTACCAGAGCCAGTCAGGAAAATTGAATATCTCGCTCTTCCTGTTGTCATCGTATTGGTATCTATGATCTATTGGATATTGCGAGTGTTATACAGCAAGAAATATAAAAAGAATGACTATCTTGTGACATCATCATCATAGTGAGTTTAGTTAGAAGAAAGGAATACTTACATCACTATAAAACTGCTAATTAATTAGTTTTATCATTAGTTAGCAGTGATGTACTTATTAAATATTTTATCGTAACGCCCATCTTGTTTCATCAATGCTATTTGCTTTACAAAATCATCTCTAGCTTTGATAGATCGGAACAAAAAGCCATTAGGGCTTGCCCCAAATAAAGAAAAACGATCAACTTTAATATCGGTATTAATTTTTTTTTCTTCTATCAATTTTGAGCGGTAAAATTCAAATATCTGCATGTCTAATTGAATAATATCAACTCTTTCCATAAACAACATTTTGACTTGTTTTTTTTGATTGTGGGTTTCTATATAAGAAGAGTTATTAGCCGCCATTAAATCATAAGCATTGCCAAGTTGTTTTCTTGCCCCTTGCCATGACAAGACACTGTATTGGCCCAATTCACTAATTTTACTAAAATTATAATTTCTTTTTTTCAAGCTATATGCGTAATTTTTGTAAGCATAAACAATTCCCGAAAAATGACCTTTGAGCTTCGAATTTCTGATGTTGTTTTGATTGATATCGCAAACAACATCAACTTCTTCTAATTGGTATGATTTTATTCGCCTAGCGTAGGGGTAATAAACTTTCTCGACTTCATAACCTAAAGGCACCATTGCTTCACTAATAAGTTCAATCAATATACCGTCGTGACTTTCAGACATGACCCAAGGAGCAAGTGTACTGCCAAAGGCCACTGTCAGTTTTTCAGCTAAGCAGTTTGGTGAAAAACCTAGTAGCATCAAAACAAAAAATGAAACTTTAATAAACATAGTTTATTTGATTTTAAGTTTATATTTCATAGTTTGAGCTTAGCTATATATCCCTCTTTTTCAAGTAGATCAAAAAAGACGAATTATAAAAAAGGTAAGTCGATTCTCCGAGGAAAAAGCCACCTCTTTCAATTGCGTTATTCTCTTAAAGTCAGTTCCGCCACTTCTTTTTTAGCGGTGATACGAATTGAGAATAGAAGATCTGTTTGGCTAATGTCGGTTAAGTTATCAAGATTATTAGGTAAGATACCTAGGAGCTCAAAACTAGCTTCGTTAAGATCATAAGACCAGAATTGAAATTCCTCGTTAACGCCATAAATGACGTTGTTTCTTATCACGAAACCTTTATCACTTCCTTGCCCATCTAATGCTTCAATGAGTTGGTCTTCGGCTGGGCCTGGTTGCCAAAATCTATCCATTTTGTCGGTGTAAATTAATCGACCATCCTCACTTTTAAGTGCGAAATTTAACGCTTTGTCATTAATAATACGCATATTAAGATTAATTAAATCCAACTCAGCGAATTTTAAAATCCCATTAATAAGCACAATGGATAAGGCACTATTATCTTCACTATGCCATTGAAAAAGTTTCTCAACACGCTGTTCTAAAGGAAAGGTTTTCTGGCTTGAGTCTAAGTACACCTGAGTGAGCACATGATTAGCATTGACTAAAAGGCTCTTCCCATCAGCCGCCCAATCGAGACCAGAAATATAGGTATCCGTAGGAAAGTTCGTAAGTTGTTGTGAACCACTGCCATCGGTTATCCAAATTTGATCTTCGCCAGAGCGTTCAGATTTAAAAGCGATTAACTCACCATGAGGTTGGTATGAGGCATTGTCTTCTCCAAGTGTTGAGCGCTCAATTACTGAATAATGGCTTTTTTTCTTGATTTCGCTTTGCTGCGCCTGAGCCAAATTATCTGGTGACTTAGTTATCTGTGATAAAGGAATTGTCGCAATATCACTATCCCAATGACCTTTTATCATCAGCATTCGTTTACCATTTGGATGAAATATTGGCGTTCCCATAGGTTCATCGAGTGGCAAACTAATATTGGTTATTTTCCCTTGGTAAGACAAAGTAAATAGTTGTCTCCCAGTACTAAAAATAAGTTGCCCATTTATCGGGGTAAAATTTGGGTAGATAAGCCTAAAATTTGATATTTCTGGCGGGTATTCAATTTGATGACTTGATAAAATTTCACCATCAGGCTTGAGTATCTCAATGTAGTGTTGGCCATCATTGTGGATACTGGTTAATGCAATAAGGTCGTCTTTAACCGAATAATCATAGTCGACTAAATTGCCACCTTCTTGTGAATATATCACCGTAGTTTTGTTTTCGGCTATTGAATAACTGATTAGCTTCCAACGGTTAGTCTTTTTTTGCATTATTGCAACGTTATTATTGTTTAGCCAAGTAGGTCTGATAATTCTTGAGTTTTTACACTCCATTAATACGCTCGGAGATTGCGGCGCGGTAAGTGCTTTTTCAAAATCCAAACTCACTAGCTTATAGCATTCTTTCTGGGTAATTGGCTTGTCACAGCTTTCAGTTTCAATAAATACCAGGCTCTTCCCGTCTTTAGAAAAACGATGACTACCGTAGGAACCCATATTTTTAGTGAGCTGAGTTTCTTGCTGAGTTTTAGTGTTTTTTGCCCAAATATTACTATTAACACAGACCTTTTCAGAGTAACGGTGGAAAACAATATATTCACCGTCTGGTGAATATATACCCGCAAACTCTTTATTGTCAGTGGCGGTTAATGAACGTAACTCTCCAAAGGACCATTGAAAAGGTTCTGTTGCTGAAAATTGTTTAACACCGATAAATGCTAAAATGACAATAACCGTGAGCATAATGATCAAGCCTGAAATTGACTTAGAGTCCTTAGCTACGTTAACGCTTTCAATGCTAGGATGCGGGTTGTTATCTTCATTAGAAACTTCAATATTTTCTGGTTCAGCACTTGTTGTAACTGCTGTGTTTTCTTTGGCTAATTGCTCTTGTTCAACTAGCGATTCGACATCGATATGATTCTGCCAACGAACCTCGCACTCGAGACTATAGCCCTGTTTTGCATGAGTTTTGATATAAGATTGACTGTCTTCACCTAGCGCTTTTCTTAATTGAGCAATGCTTCTTTGCAGGGTATTGGGCGTTACAACGGTGTCAGGCCACACCTGCGATAAAAGCTCATCATGGCTAACAACTTTATTAGCGTTTTCAGCGAGGCAAGTTAATACAGCCAAAGCTTTAGGTGGAATCGTCCTAGATTGCATTTTCTGCGTGATTTGATTTCGAGTTAAGTCGATAAAAAAGTCACCTACCCAATATTGTTCGGCCATATATGCATTATCCAAGATGAATTTTGTTGTTTACAAGTAAGTTAAACAGAAGGACTCATACTAGCATATAGCATCATCCCCTTTAAACAAAAATAAATAACAACTTGATAAGTAATGATTTTATTGACGTCATAATGACGTCATTCAAAAATCAGCAGGACGTCAGGCATTTTAGTTTTTATTGGTATACATTCTAACCCTTCTTAAATTTCAAGAAGAGCCCGACATACGATTTAACGTTTTTGAGTGAGAAATTAAATGGATATGAGAAAAATTCTAGTTTTTGTTTGTTTAGCTTTGTTGCCTTTTTTATCAGCCGAGGCGAGTGAGACAAGCAGTCTCACCTTGCCTAAAATACAGGTATTCCCTATTAAAGACACTCAGTCTGATAGACAGTATGAACTCTATATTAAGTTACCTGAAGGGTATTCTAAAAATAAAGATAAGGCCTACCCTGTAATCTATTATACCGACGCTATCTGGCATGTTGAAATATTATCAGGTGCTGCTGAATTCCTGATGGAAGATGCAATTTTGGTTGGCATTTCTTGGCAAAAGGACATAAACAAAGATTTAAGAGAAGAAGTTGGGCAGCATGTCAGTAGATATCGAGACTATTCAATAAAGAAGTCGAGTAATCCAGAAGTTCAAGCTAAGCATCAACTTGGGCAGGCAAATAATCACCTTAACTTTATTCGTAACAATGTAATTAAAACGGTAGAAAGCAATTACCGAACTGCCCCTGATAAGCGTACATATTTTGGCTATTCCGCTGGTGGCTTGTTCGGCGCCTACATATTAATGGCACAGCCAGATACCTTTAAAAATTACATTCTCGGTAGTCCGTCACTTCGAAGAGATGTCCCCTACTTATCCAAACTAAGTTCCAATACCCCATCACAACTTAGAGGACTTAATGCCAACGTTTTTCTATCATATGGCACCTTAGAGCAAGAGTTGGGCGAACATATTGAGAAATTTATTAGCATGCTGAAAAAAAGAAACGATAAAACTTTATCTTTAAAGCATGTAGTCATCGAAGGTAGCCATCAAACAGCATTTCCGATGACGGGAGTGCAAGGTGTAACTTGGTTATCAAACTTACAAAATGAAGGGAATGAATCATGAAAGCTATCTATATTTCTTCGGTATTGCTGCTTACGACTTTAGCAATGAGTAACAAGAGTTTTAGTCAGGATGAATTTCCAGCATTAAAAGGTCCCTATATGGGGCAACAACCTCCAGGCATAGTAGCAGAACCATTTGCTCCAGGTATTATCTCTAAAAAAGGCTGGGAACTTGAAGGTGTATTTGCCCCCGGCATGAAGGAGTTTTACTTCACATTAAATCGTGGAGAAACAAGCGCCGACGTTACTGGCTTCCACCCCACCGTTATTGGATTTCGACAAGAAAACAATATCTGGAAAAAATATACTGAATTTAGACGAACTGGTGAAATAGTGTTCTCACCTGACGGAAAGCGCATGCATATGGCTAAAGGATACAAGGAACGCATCGGAGATGGCTGGTCAGAACGTAAAAGTCTTGGCCCCATGTTTGATCGCAAAGACTGGGGCATAATGCGCCTTTCGGCATCAGCTAACGGTACCTATGTTTTTGACGATTATAAAAACAATGACTCAATCCGTATATCAACAGTTAAAGATGGCAAGCGTCAAGCACCTATAAAGATGGGTCCAGAAGTCAACACAGGCAAATGGACAGCTCACCCTTTTATCGCACCAGACGAAAGTTACTTAATTTGGGATAGTGAGCGCGAAGGCGGCTTTGGAGGCACAGATCTTTTTATCCGTTACCGACATAAGGATGGGTCATGGGGCCCCGCCATCAACATGGGCGATAAGGTAAACTCCGATAAAGAGGAATTTTATGCGAGCGTCACCCCTGACGGAAAGTACATACTCTTTAATAGAGGTATAGATGAGAAAAGTAAAAATATAGATATCTACTGGGTAGATGCAAAGATTATTGAAACTCTCAGGCCCAAATCATAATAAATAATAGATATGGCAATCACCTTTATTCATATAATGAATAAAGGTGATTTTTTCGCTAAGAAGCTTATAGACAAGGGTTCACAAGCGACATAGTTAAAAACATCTGAATAGCAAAATGTTAAGGCAAAGCTAACAAAATTATGGAATTATTAATGAACACAAATTTAAAATTTAAAGGTTTAATCGCCGCTGTACTATTAAGCAGTTTTAGCAACTTTGTAGCAGCACATACTGAAGCACATGAAAAAGCGACTAAAAACTCAGCGCCTGAGGTTTCAGTCTCTGATGCTAAGCTTTCATTTTGGGATCTGCCTTATCTTAAAAAGGCTTATATCAATGCAGCTCCTAATATTAGACAAGACGATATTTCCGTAGGAAAATTGGATATCGATAGTGGCAATAAAGACATCATCGTTATGCTGGCCAAAGAAATTGAAAACAATAAAGCTGGCAAATTCGATAGCATGTTAATTTCCCACAAGAATCAACTTGTTTTTGAATCATATTTCAAAAGAGGTCGTATCGACTTACCTCACTTTCAAGCCTCTGTAACCAAGTCTTACCTATCTATAGCAATTGGCCGAGCAATTCAATTGGGCCACCTAAAAATGGCAGATTTAAATAAACCCATTGTCAGTTTTATTAAAGACATTGACCTCGGAAAATTAACCCGCGGAGCGGAAAATATTACTCTTCACCAGGCAATGACCATGCGCTCTGGGATTCGCGTCAGTGATGAAAGGCGAAAACTAATCATGGATAACAGTACCAAGCTGGAAGGTTTTAATACCACTGAGGAGTTTTTGCAATATAGTGAAGCTATTTCACCTGAATCTCAAACGTTTAAATATCAAGATGCTGACCCGCGCATAACAATGCAAGTGCTTAATAGCGTTGTGCCAGGATCAGCTAAAGATTTTATCAAAAATGAAGTTTTGGCTAAAATTGGTATTACTACTTACGGTTGGGATGATGATGTTAATGGCTTACCTGTCGCGGAGAGTTCATCTAGCATGACTTCACGCGATATGCTCAAGTTGGGAACACTAGTTTTAAACAACGGAAAATGGAATGATGAACAGCTTATTTCAGCCAACTTTTTAAATAAGGCGACTAGTGGCATAACCAAGCCGACAGAAGATTGGATACCTGACAGTTTTTCATATGGCTACTATTGGTATCAAACTGATTTTAAAGTTGCCGATAAAAGCTATGCGGCAAAATTTGCTTGGGGTGGCGGTCAACAATACATTTTAACCTTCGAAGACCTTAACCTAGTTGCTGTGTTCACTGCCCATGCGCGAGAAAACGATACTATGCAGATGACAGCAGAAAAGCTATTACCTGCTTTTATCAATTAAAATTTCCACCTTCTTAGCTGAGGCAGGTTTAACACATAATTAACCTTGCCTCGAAATAACTTACCAAGTTTTAGCGTGCAGCTTATTAAGAGTCGATGTCATTGAATGCCTTGCTACTAAAGGTATAGCTCATTTCAGATTTACTCTTTGTCCATTAATTCCATCAAGCCAACCAATGCGGCAAAAAACACACCACCCACAGGCCAAACAATCCAAGTAACACCCCAGTCCATAGTCCATAAGCTCCAGCCAAGAAATATAGCGGTTAGCAAAGGCCAATAAAATGCAGCAAGCTTACCAGCTCGTTTTGTACGCTTGTTTATTTCTGCCTCTAAATAATTATCTTTCAGAATATTGTTATAAGCATCGTATTTAGCAGAAACAGGAGCGACAATGTATATGCCTGCGGCTATCATAAGAAGCAGTACAATCAGCATCATTAATACGGTATCAGAACCGCCTGAAAACATGCTAACAAACATCAGCGGAACAAAGCTGATAATAAAAATAAATATACCTACTGATAACCTTCGATTATAAATAACTCTAAAGCTTTGTAATTTTTCTTGAAAAACGCTGTGCACGCCATAAGCAAGCTCAAATTTCTCATCATCTATCGGCGTAACTTCACTCTTATATTGATTGGTTTTGATAAAAAAATGTATTCCAATGGAAACCATAACTAATATGCTTACAACGCCTATCGCCGCCGCAATATCACCGGTCAGATTCAATCGATTTGTTTCTGCCATCGCCAAAAAGAAAAAGAGTGGCACTACAGAACATATACAAAGCACAACTCCCTTAGTGACTAGGCCTGACTCTGCCATCTTATTTTCGACATACTTCGATGCTTGCTGCAAACTGATTTACGTAATACCAGGTTCTTTGCCTTCATCGCTTGAGGTAAATGTTTCATATTCATCTTTTAATAGGAAATCCGTTGAAACGTCAAAAATATCCGCTAGCATAATTATTCTATTTAAATCTGGTATGCTATTGGTACTCTCCCATTTAGAGACTGACTGCCTAGAAACATTCATTTTCTCAGCCAATTCTTCCTGTGACCAGCCAAGCTGTTTTCTTAATTTGACAATCTTATCTGCTAATATCATTAAGTTCATTCCTTCACCTGTTGTTGAGCACTAAACATAGAAAATTAGGCAGTTGCAGACTAGCAAGCTGGGGTGTTATTTTGTCAACCAGCGGTTGCAATTGAGTTAAGTAATTAAATTTAACTACTTTTTTTAATGCTAGCAATAATGGTGTACCACTTTAAGCGGATAATTGGCATTTTTGCTCAAGAACTGAAACTCGACTGTTGTTGACGACAGTTTTAATGGTAGAAGGGAACATTAACCCTAGTCAATGTTCAATGAAAAGCATGCCAACCTTAATCAGCTTTTAATCTAACTTTGGTTATAAGGCTGAAATTGACATGCTTACCTTTGAAGGTTCAGCTAATCAAACAGCAGAAACAAAAAAACATCAATCATAACAATTGATGTTTTCTCAAATTCGACTATTTAAGAGTGATTAAAACTATTTCTTAAATCGACGTGATGCTAAACCAATAATACCTAGTGCAAAAATAGCAAGTGTTGATGGTTCAGGTACAGGTTCTGCCTCCGCAGTTACTTTCACTGAAGCGCGAAAAGCACCAGGGCCTCCGCGATTTTCAACATCAAATGAAAGAACATTCAGACCAGCAACAAAAAAACTCGACCCAGGCCCTGCTGATAAATCATGCAAAACATTAAAATTGTTGGTAACAACGTTCGGTAAACTAGAAAGCAGGTTGCCATTTAGAAAAACACTGCCTACGTTATCAACTCCCCAAAGGCCCGTAAGTTCGGCAGTTAGCGCATCAAAACCAGTTAGTGAAAATGAGAAAGTGAAGTTTAACGGATTCGCTTCGCCATTTGAGTTAGCTAAATCCCACACCCAATCAGAAGCAGGCGTCGTTGCTCCATTAAAATAAGCGTTATGAGCAACATCAACTGTAGTACCGCCACCATTTAGAATAATGTTTCCTGCACCTGTTGAGCCCGTGCCACCTTCTAAAATCAACGTTGCATTAGCTAAGCTACTTACTGTCAAAATCAGTACTGCAGAAGCCACCTTCAAAAAATTAAATTTCATTTGATATTCCTTTTAATCCTTTCACAACAAATTTGAAAGGTAATTGCTAAAAGTGAAACTTCATCACTTATTCTATGATAAAGCAAAAATCAAGCCACCAAACTAATTTTAAGTAAAATCAAATAGGTAAGCATAGCTATGAATAACTTCCATCTGAAGTTGTAAAAATTCTCGACACAAACCATCTTATCAACCACTTGGTTTTATTAGATAATATTTTCAAAGAAGAATTTACGTTTGTCTTCGTGTGAATTTATAATTAGATGCTTACATTCAACACGAAGTGAGTCGCTTAGCAGACAAAGAAACGCAGTAAACTATGTAAAATAACTCTTTGGTCTTGTATATTGAATGACTTGCTACGTGCTAACTTTTTTAGATGTTTGTTCTAATGAAGATTCACTGCCATCAGCCTTGGCTAGCTCTTTTCTTAGAAAGAGTTCCACGGCTATAAATGCAAAAGGAACAATAGATGCGAAGAAAACAAGCAACCAAACAACAACAGACCAACTTTGTTTATGTGACACATTAAGAGATAACATCAAGTAAGCGATGAATAGAACCCCATGTATGATACCCAAAGAAAAAACAAAATCTCGACTAATGATACCCAGCGTGACACTCAATATGAGTAAATAGGAGCTACCCTCTAACAAACTAGCTAATCTAAATATTTTCAATGCTAACCCCTTTCATGATCTAATGTTATCGTCGTTATCTGTTCATGCGATTAGACGCATAAAGCCACAAACAATTGCGAACTAACATACTTTATCATTTATTTACTTGCTAGTTACGCATAACTCTACTTTTTCAGCAGCGCTTATCCTTCTTTTTTAGCAAACCATGGGCGTATGCTGTAAAGCACCTTGTCTCTCAAAATAATTTTATGTACGAGCGCCGCCGCGATATGTAAGGTGATTAATGCCATTAATGCCATGACAAAAATTGAGTGTGCTAAGCGTAGTGTAGTAAAAGCTTCAATATTAGCTGTGCCATTTATTAGGACACTGCCGAACAATTGAACGGGCAATTGATGAAAATTGGCGGTAAGAAAACCAGTTAATGGTACTAAGACCATTAATATATAGAGACTATAGTGTGTCAACTTCGCTGCAGTTGCCTGCCTTGAGGGCGAATAGTTGTTCGGTCGTTCATGCTTTAAAATAAAACGTTTGCTAATACGCATCAATATCAGGGTAGTTATGATGGTTCCTATACTTGAATGACCGATAAGCATCATAATACGGTCCGTATCGCTCATTTCTGGACTAAAGCCCAGCCATGCAAAAAGCATCATAATAATTAATACTGCCATTAACCAGTGCAATAATTTGTATGACCAACTAAAAGAATTCATCGTCCAACTCCAAAGAAAAAACAAAAATCAGTTTAAGGGCTTTAGTTTAATTGATAGTCTTATGTAGATAATTAGCTAGAAATACAAAAGATTGTTTCCTGATATGAACAATGATTTAAACCAAATCCGTATATTTTGCCAAGTAGCACAGTTGCAAAGCTTTACTCAAGCAGCGCAAGTATTAGAAATTGAGAAGTCGACAGTAAGTAATAAAGTGGCTCAACTTGAAGCACGCTTGGGGGTAAAGTTATTACAGCGTACTACTCGCTCCGTGAAACTAACCGATGCAGGTGAGCAGTATTTACAATACTGTCTACGAGCACTGGCACAACTAGAACAGGGAGAAGACCTGATCAGTGAAATGCAGGAGCAAGCTGTGGGTCACTTGAGAATCGCTGTACCGCAAAATTTTGCCGATATTGTACTTCCAAAGATAATGACACCTTTTTTGCAACAAAACCCAAAAGTATCTATTGAAGTACAACAAGGGTTACAACGTGTAGACCTAATAAAAGATGGGTTTGACCTTGTTGTGCAAGCAAGCTTTACCGATGTTAAAGATTCCAGTTTCATCTACCGCAAAATTTATCAATCAAAGCGAATATTTGTCACCTCTCCTACACATGTCACTGAATTTGGTGAAGCGAGCAATATCGAGCAACTCAGTCAACAGCCTTATATCGCTAGCCTTGTTGGTGATAGCAACGGTGAAACTTTTAATCAAGTATTTAGCGAGGGGAAATGGCATACATTAAAATCTAGATTAACCGTTAATTCAATGCTCGCCATTTCAAGTGCCGTTGAAGCAGGTTTAGGTTATGCCATTATGCCAATTCGTATGGCGCAAGAAAAACTAGCAACAGGTGAATTGGTACAAATAGCTAAAGAAGTCACCTTAACAGATTCAGTTATTTATTTGGTTTACCCAAGCAGACTTGGTCAACCAGCTAAGCTAAAAGCTTTTATCAGTACCATGGTTAGTTGGGGTGAACAGATGATGCAAAATAAATAAAGCTCTCAAATGTTGAAATGCCATTGGGGTAAACGAGTATATAACGAAGATGCTCTGCATTCATGGGTGGTCTCATTATTGAAAGAAGATTATAAAGTCCCTCTAGAGAGCTCAACTTAAGACAGTAGTTTATATAATCAATTAACTGCTGATTTCAAAAGCTAATCATGCCATTGAATGAGTTTTTATAACCTTTGATAAACGTTCTATTGCCTCACCGAGTTCTTCTATATTCGAGTTTGTAAAATTTAACCGCAAAGCTGGGGTAATACTCTCTCTGTCTTGATAAAATACAGAGCTAGGAACAACGGCAATCCCGTGCTCAAGTGCCGATTTTGCAATAGCATCTACATCACACTCAGGTAGTGACAACCAAATGAACATCCCGCCATCTACCGTATTTGCATAACAATTCGAAGGTAATTTAAGGGCAATATTTTTACTCAAGGCTTCGTATCTTGCTTTATACAACTGCCCTAACTTCGTTAGATGTTGTGGAAATTTGTCATGCTGTAATAAATCTAGCAATACCGCTTGCATTGGCAGACTTGAATGTAAGTCTGCCGCTTGTTTTACTTTGTTTAGTGCAGCTATCCAATCTGCTCTGCCTGTAACAAGGCCTAATCTTATGCCTGGTGTAGCTATTTTAGAAAAAGAACGTAATACCAATGAGTTATCAGGGCAAAAACTTGATACCAACGGTAAAGAATCACCTGTAAATCTAAGCTCTCTATAAGGAACATCTTCAATTAATGTAACATTATATCTTTGGCACAATTGCGCTACTTTTTTACGGACAGCTAAGGACCAGCAAACGCCTGTTGGGTTGTGAAAATCAGGAACAGCGTAAAAAAGAGTAATGCCATTAGCGCAAAAACAGGCTTCTAACTCCACTAAGTTAGGTCCATGTTCATTTTGTGAAATGCTCTCTATTTTAGCTTGAGCAAGACCAAACACTTGCAGTGCGCCTAAATAACTTGGTGCCTCCATTACAATACTGTCGCAAGGATTGATAAATGCACGGGCTATAAGATCTAATCCTTGCTGAGATCCAGTGCAAACAATGCTGTCGTGCGATGATGGCAATTGATACCGACCTCTAAAATGTTCTAATAATGGCGTATAACCTGCTGTGTTGCCATATTGAAATAACTGAGCCTTATTTGATAAAGCTGTTAAAGACTCTGTCATCAGTGCCAGCGGAAAGGTGCCTTCATCAGGTAGCCCTCCTGCCAGCGAGATAATGCCTGGAGCACTTGCTGCACTTAATATTTCACGTATATAGGATGGCTGAATATCTTGTAATGATTTAGCTAATTTCATAGTAAGTTCACTCTTGTATTGATGATTTCAAGAATACGATAAGTTGAACTATACTTATTGTCCGTTTATGCTGTCATGCATGTCCATTTATGCTATCTAGGTAAAATGCAAACCACCCAACAGATATCCCGTATTAACGACGTTCTATACTTTATCCATCAAGATATTAGTAATGAGTTGTTAGCAAAAGAGTTAGCCAGCATAGCCGCATACTCCGAACATCATTTTCATCGGGTTTTTAAGGCTGTTGTTGGAGAACCTGTCCATCAGTATATTCGACGTATACGAATGGAGTTTGCAGCTAATCAATTAATGTTCGATGCAAACTCATCGGTATTAAACATAGCGACTAAATCAGGATTTTCATCGGTGTCATCATTTAGCCGAGCCTTTAAAGCCACTTTCGATATATCACCGGGCCAGTGGCGTAGTAATGAACGCCACCATCAAGACAAGCCTTTTTTAGCTGATACAGAAATTGCCGACTGTTATCAACGTCTAAAAGAAATGGCTACCCCTAAATGTCGATTAGTAGAATTACCAAAGCAGCACGTCGCGTATGTCAGGCATCAGGGATATGATCGTTCTATAACAAATGCATGGCAGGTATTAAAAGCGTGGGCCAATAGCCAAGGCCGTGATTTTTCCCAGCAGTTCGGATTACATCATTCAAACCCTGCATGGGTTGAGCTTAAAAAGTGCCGCTATGTCGCTTGTTTAGCAATTGATCAACCTATTTTACGACGTGGGGTAGTAAATAGTATGACGATACCGGGTGGCTTGCATGCAGTATTTAAATTACAGGGAAAGTATGGGGAATTATTACCGCAATTGAGTAATATTATCGAACATTGGCTGCCTAGTTCAGGGTATAAAATGCTATCGACGCCGGCATATGTTCATTATAAGAAGAACCAATTCCTAACTCAAAATGAACAATTTGAATTAGATTTTTGCCTACCTATTTCTTTGTATAATTAATTTAAGCCACTGTGCACTTGATAAGTGCTAAACATTATTAAGGCACAGTAAAGTATTTCCATAGATAACTAAGCTAAATATTACTTTTCATTGTTGTTTTCGCCCGTCGCTATTACGCGCTTAAATTCCTGTCGATTTTATATTGCAGGATATAATGAGATAATTAACAAAGAGGCCATTGTAATATTAAAAATTTTCAAGTGCTTTTGATCAGTTAAAAATACCTGAATCCTTTGCCCTAAAACGATCCACGAGCTTATACATGGTAGATTTATTAATCCAAAGATTAAGGATACCAACAGCACAGCAGCAAGGCTCTTAGAAGGCGCATAAATGCTTATTGCGGTCAAAGCCATTGTCCACGCCTTAGGATTTACCCATTGAAATAAAGCAGCTTGAATAAATGTAAAAGGTTTAGCTTTTGATGTTTTTTGCTCTTTAATACTCCCTGATAAAGCTATTTTAAACGCTAGATAAACCAAATAAACAATACTAAGCACTCTTAATATTTCATAACTAAGAGGGAAGCTGTCAAATATTTGCATCACACCTAAACCCACTAAAATAATCATTACAGTGAACCCTATCCCTACTCCCAGTAAATGAGGAATGGTTTGCTTAAAACCAAAAGTTGCACCTGAATTCATCAACATCAAGTTGTTTGGTCCTGGAGTAATCGAGGAAACAAAGGCAAAAACAGTTAAGGCGGAAAGTAATTCATAGTTCATATTCTCATCTCTCTACAGCTGAACAGTACATGCAATTTTAAATGGTTTATGATAGGATTTTTGCGCGAATAAATTTCATTTAATGGCAGCCAAAACAACTAATGTTTAAAAAAGATAGATATAACGACATAATATTGCGCGAACTCAGAATGAACGGTCGAATACCCAATTCTGAACTCGCAGATAAGATTGGTCTTTCACCATCCGCTTGTTTACGCAGAGTACAAGAACTTGAGAGCAGTGGACTCATAAAAGGCTATCGTGCAATATTAGATAGCGAATTGATGGGAAATAGTTTTGTTGCCTATGTTGGCATTGGACTTCGTGAGCACACCATTGAGTCACAACTCGCGTTTGAAAAAGCGATAAGATTAGCGATTGAAGTAAAAGAGTGCCACAACGTTACTGGTACATTCGAATATTTATTGCGTATTGAAACCAAAGATATTAAGTCGTTTAAATCTTTTCATGCTGACGTGGTAGGTTCAATATCACAAGTAAGCACTATTACCACTCATGTTGTCATGGACTCCCCTAAAGATGAACGAGCATAAGAACCTTTCAAGGCGGCTAACGATGTAAATATCTTTCCTTGTTGTATCTGAATACTCACCTAAATTAGAATCAAAAATCAAGACTATCAATTTCGCTTATCGTAGCGGCTTAGTCGAGCCCTGCCAATACCTGTACGCGATTTCTGTCCAGTAAGTCTTGATAGGATTTTTCACCAAGACCAACGTCGATGAATAATTTCTTCATAATGGCCTCTGGGTAAAGGTAAGCATTATAATCAGGCAACCAGCCGTTATTCATCATACTAAGTATCATGGTTTTGGTTTTTTCTCTGTGCTGTCGAAACAACAACCAGCGCGCATAATAGATGTCTTCTCTGGCATTCCCTTGGACAAAGCTACTATCAAGTTTCAGGGCCAAGTTGCTAACTAATTGCATATTACCGCGTCTTGCCTGTAATTGGACAAAGTAGGTCAGCAAGTTGCGGTTTTTAGCGGTTACGGTTATTTCATCCTGCGCCTTTGGATTGAGAATCTGCTTAGCAAGCTTAGGCCGCAGTCGTAAAAATTCCTCGTAGGCTTTTTCATCATCTCCCATTAGTTCAAGTGCCAATAGATAACCACCGGCATAGCGCGCATTGTCCTGATGGATAGCGATACGTTGCTCAATAAAGGCAATAACATCCTGATAACGCCCTTGAGCGGCAGCAAGGGAGGTTTGAATAAACAGTTTAAATGATGGATTGACCTGTTGGTCTTGTAATAGCGTCAGTGTTTTATCAACCGCAGTCAATTTTCCCAACGCCAACTCTATCTGCGCCTGAGTCAGTTGATAAGAACGTTGTTTGTGCATAATTGAGGGGTGTTTTTTTGCCCATAGCAAAAACGCACGAGCTCGGTCGATAGTAAGTGGCAAAAAATCTAGCTCTTCAATCGCCCGGTTAGTGTAATCAAGTTGTAAATCCAACGCTCGGCGGTAGTAAAATCTTGCCTGCTTTTTTTCTCCCGCATTGAGATAAGCATAAGCTAGGCTGCGATTGATCATTGGTGACATAGGCGCTAACTCATAAGCCGTTTGGGTCATGCTTAACCCTTGCTTGTATTTTCCCATTCTCCGATTCAGCTCGGCGTACCACATATAAGAAAAAGGGTAATTTGGTGCTAGCTTTATGGCTTTTTCAAACAATTTTCCGGCCTGAATTTTTTTACCCTGGCTGCTCAGCAGCATAGCCTGCGCCGCTATTGCCTGACCAAGTTCTGGTTGCTGTGCCAGTGCTTGTTGCAATAAAGGACGACACTTGTTTAACGCTTGCTCAAGTGACCAATCGGCATAAATATGTAAAGAATGATAGGTATCACAAAGACCAACTGC
>Ga0114909_1000195_pt1 | contig 46648 bp, 45 predicted proteins | sample MalvireepMed_906_FD_87290 | JGI IMG/M metagenome (GOLD analysis project Ga0114909, IMG submission 87290) | Marine viral communities from the Global Malaspina Expedition - Malaspina viral metaG DeepMed_906 | ecosystem: Environmental > Aquatic > Marine > Oceanic | place: Mediterranean Sea...
ATACTGATATTAAAATAGCTGCTAATTGGTCAGAACAAAAGTGGCAGCAGCATGTGCCACTAGCTCTGCAAAAATATTTACAAGATCAAGTAAATTGGCGTGGTGACTTATCTTTGCATCAGCATCACCAAGGCGGCTTTTCTTATGACTTTATTTTGAATTCTGAACTACTGGCAACGACACTCAATTTACCCACGCCCTATGGCAAAAGTGCCGAACAAAAAAATAAACTTGTAGTAAAGGCGAGTGGGCAAATGAAACAGTCAAGAATTACCGCTCAACTTGATGATAATTTAAGCTTTTTTGGCGTGCTTAATCATAAAGAGACTCGCTTTTCACGAGCCCATTTAGTCTTAGGGGACGAGCAGATGCTCTTGCCTATGGACGGCTTTCATATAACAACAAATTTATTACAAGCTGACTTTTCTCTTTGGCAGCCATTACTTAGTGATGTTATTTCTACTATCGCACCTGAAGCTCCTAGAAAAGCTGACTTAATTAACGAACAATTAATACAGCCCAGCCCAGTGCAGAGTCCGCCATTATTTGCAAAACCAGAGCGAATTCGTGGCACTATTGGCAGGTTGGCTATATTGGGTCAAGAATTGAATAATGTTTCTTTTAATTTATTAGATAAACAGCATTGGTGGCTACTACAACTCAATGCTAAAGAAACGCGCAGTCAGTTAAAATTTTACCCTAGTTGGCTTGAGCAAGGTGTTGATATTAATGCTGAATTTATTCACCTAAGCAATGGTGATACTAAATCAAATGAAGACTCAGTGTTAACCGTATCTAAAGCAATGCAGTCCAACCCAATGAATTTATTGGTTGAGGAAAAAATAGAGCCGGTAGAGCAAACAGACCAAGCTAAACAAAATGAACTTGAGCAAACGGTAAAAGAGTTAATTAATAATAACGACACTATTTTTGCGAGTATTCCGCCGTTGAAATTGCATTGCGATCGATGCCAGGTGGGCTCGTTAGACCTAGGACAAGTTGATTTTACGGTTGAGCGTAATGGTGACGATATGGTTCAGATTAATCACTTTAAGGCTGAACGTGAGCAAGCGCAGTTAAATTTTGCGGCAACTTGGATTAAAAATGAAGATATATCACAAACGACTCTCTCAGGTGAAATGTCAATTAATAGCATTGAGTATGAATTAAAGCAGTTAGGTTTTGATTCTATTATTAGAGACAGTGGTGGCAAAGTTGAGTTTAATGTTGATTGGCAAGGTGGTCCTCATGACTTTGAGGTGGGCAACCTAAATGGCAAGTATGAAGCAAAACTGGATGATGGTTATTTAGCCGAAGTAAGTGACAAAGCCCGAATATTTTCGGTATTAAGTTTAGAGTCATTGGTACGAAAGCTAACTCTGGATTTCCGTGATATTTTTAGTGATGGCATGTTTTATAGTGACATCGAAGGTGACTATAAAATAGAGCAAGGTATATTAACGACTAGTAATACGAAAATGAATGGCACAGCAGGAAATCTGTTGATGATAGGGCAGACTAATCTAGCATCAGGGCAGCTAGATTATACAATGTCATATAAACCGAATTTGAGCTCAAGTTTACCTGCGTTAGCATGGATTGCGACTTTGAATCCCGTTACCTTTTTAGCGGGAGTTGCCATAGATCAGGTGATTAAATCACAAGTAGTCTCTGAGTTTAACTTTACTTTAACTGGCACGGTTAGCGAGCCTAATTTTCAACAAGTAAGTAAAGAAAAGAAAAATATTAGCGTTAGCGGTTCATCTGCACCAGAAATTGTTGATTCAACAACTGAGCCGCAAAAGCAAAAGAAGGGTGAGCAACCCCCAATAAAACATTTAGAACAGTATAAAAAGAAAGAAAAGAAAGCTGGCTATGAATTTGATATGAAGGAGAGCAGCAATGGTTAACTGCAACCAGAAGTGCTTAAAAATTTAATGCTATGAATGATAAAAATTTGAAGGTTAAATTATCTGCAATACAATTAACATCAACGACGAATGTTGATGAAAACCTAGCGGCTATCGCTAGACAGCTCGCTAAGATAACCCAGTTGGATGATGGTGATAAAATAGAGCTAGAAAGCGTTCATCACTTAGTTGTTTTGCCTGAGTGTTGTTTATTTTTTGGTGGCAAAGATAGTGAACAATTGACTCTTGCTCAAAGTAGCAATGCTGATAATAAATTGTTAGTTGCATTGAGTAGGCTTGCCAAACAGTTTAACGTGTATCTAGTGGCAGGCACGGTACCCATATTAACAGCACAAGGTAACAAGTTTACCAACAGCAGTTGCGTATTCAGCCCTCAGGGTGAATTACTTGCTCGTTATGATAAAATTCATTTATTCGATGTTGCTGTTAGTGACAGCACTCAACAATATTATGAGTCTCGTTATACACAAGCAGGAACTGAGTTGTGTGTGGTGAAGACAGAGTTTGCTCGTATTGGTTTGTCAGTGTGTTTTGATTTACGATTTGCCTCTCTATTTTCTCAGTTAACACAGCAAGGCGCTGATATTATTACCGTGCCGAGTGCGTTTACTCGCGTTACCGGTAAAGCACATTGGCAAACGTTATTGCAAGCCCGCGCCATCGAGAATCAAGTGTATATTGTTGCTGCGGGTCAGGAAGGGGTGCACGAAAATGGCAGGGAAACTTGGGGTAGCTCAATGATTATTAGCCCTTGGGGAGAAATACTTGCCTGTTTACCTGAAAAAGAAGGCTATATTAGTGTTGATTATCAACCTAATGAAGTAAAACGTATTAGAAAAAGTATGCCGTTATTTTCGCCATTATGGTAATCGCATTGTTTCAGCTCAATGCAATTAATGTTGAATGAATTTAAAAATATTAAATAAAAGTAGAACCTTAAATGAACAGTGTCGAACAAGCGTTGTTGGCAGATAGCCAACTTGATGATGAAAGTTTAACAAAAACATTAAATAGCATGATGACTCAGCAAGTTGATTTTGCTGATTTGTATTTCCAATCATCCGAGCATGAATCTTGGATGTTAGAAGATGGCATTGTTAAAGAGGGATCTTACAATATAGAACGTGGCGTTGGCGTTCGTGCTATTAGTGGCGAAAAAACAGGGTTTGCATACTCAGACGATATCTCCCCTTTTGCTTTGAAAAAAGCAGCTGACGCTGCCAAAGGGATTGCTGATAGTGGCGCTAGTGCAACGGTGCAAGCATTTACCCGTCAATCACCGATTCAAATCTATCAATCAGTAGAGCCGCTAGGAAGCCTTACACAAGAGCAAAAGATAGATTTACTTCATCAAGTTGAAGCACATGCACGACAAGTTGATAGTCGCGTAAAACAAGTTATTGTGAGTTTGTCTGGTGTTTATGAAAAAGTTTTAGTAGCGGCCACTGATGGCACTTTCGCTAGTGATATCCGTCCACTAGTACGTTTAAATTGTTCGGTGTTAGTAGAAGATAATGGCAAACGTGAACGCGCTAGTTCTGGCGGTGGAGCACGTACCGATTACAGCTATTTTTTTGAAGTAGAAGGTAAGCAAGCACGTTATTTAGCATACGCTGAAGAAGCGGTACGCCAAGCTCTGGTTAACCTTGTTGCTATTGATGCACCTGCAGGAACTTTCCCAGTCGTTTTAGGTGCAGGTTGGCCAGGTGTTTTATTACATGAAGCAGTAGGCCATGGTTTAGAAGGCGACTTTAACCGTAAAGGTTCATCTGCCTTTTCAGGCAAGGTAGGACAGCAAGTTACTTCAGAGTTATGTACTATTGTTGATGATGGCACTTTACCTAATCGTCGTGGTTCAGTAACCATTGATGATGAAGGTACACCAGCGCAGTACAACGTACTGATTGAGCAGGGTATTTTAAAAGGTTATATGCAGGATAAACATAACGCTAGCTTAATGGGTGTAAGCCCTACAGGTAATGGTCGTCGTGAATCTTATGCGCATTTGCCTATGCCACGTATGACAAATACCTATATGCTTGCTGGTGAGTCGAGCCCTGAAGAAATTATTAAATCGGTGAAGAAAGGCATTTATGCACCGAACTTTGCGGGTGGCCAAGTCGATATCACTTCAGGTAAATTTGTATTTACTAGCTCTGAAGCATATTTAATTGAAAATGGTGAAATTACTTCACCAGTTAAAGGTGCGACTTTAATTGGTAGTGGCCCAGAAGCGATGAAAAAAGTCTCTATGGTTGGCAATGATCTTAAACTAGATGCTGGCGTTGGTGTTTGTGGCAAAGACGGCCAAAGCGTACCTGTTGGTGTTGGTCAACCAACGTTAAAGGTAGATGAAATGACAATTGGTGGTACTCAGTAAGCTAAGCAAGCTGTTAACCGACATAAAAACGCCTAGGAGACTGCAGAAGTCACCTAGGCGTTTTTGGTTTTACTGTTATTTTTGGTTAAACTGTTAATGGTTATAACATAGCTACTACTTGATTTTAATTACTCTGTAGCGACATCCAGTCATTAGCAATAACAAGTAAATCAACAGGTAGCTAGCACCGCCTGAGCTACTTTTTTCTGCAACAGGCGGCGCAGGTACTGGTGCCGCTTCATCATTATTTATGATAACTGTAATCTGAGACTGAACACCTGTTAGGTAGTCGCTACTGATATTAAGATAAAAGTTCTTATCAACATCATAACTATTGTTATCCATAATAGTGAGTTCAAAGGTACTCTCCACATCATACTGCTCAAACGTTAAGGTACTATTTATGCTTTGATAATCGGTACCGGCTATTGCGGTACCATTATTTGAGGTGAGGGTAAACTCAATTTGATCATCAACACCACCGATACGTTGTACGGTAAATGAATAACTGCCAGCATTTTCAGCAACGGAGATTGTGCTTACTTTAAACTGTAGTGCTCCTCGGTGTTCATTATCAGCAATGTAGACATAACTACGATCACTGTTTTGCTCATCAATAACTACATTATCACCAGATATAGTGACATAAAGTTCTTTGTCGCCATCAACCTTAAGATCATCGAGTAATGTTAGTTCAACGGTTTTACTGAGCTCTCCTGCAGCAAATGTGATGCTGTTTGATGCTAGCGCAACATAATCAATACCTTCAATCGCATTTTCCGACTCAATGTTAAGAGTAATATTGTCATCACTACCATTATCGTAGGAGCGAGTGATCATAAACTCGAGCTTATGTTCACCTTCAACATAATATTCATCACCTTTAGCTTCAATAGTAATTGAAACTGGCTTCATTGAGTTGTCTAAATCGAAAAAGCCTAGATAGTTTGCCATAACCGGCATGGAAAGTGAGCTTGGTAGCCAAGAATATTCACCTGTTGTTGCAATAACTTTTGATTGGTTAATTACATTGGAAACAGTATTACTAAAATTACCGTCACTTGTTTGCCAAAGCTTACTAATTCCTTGCTGATTTTCTGCTGTTGCGGCTAACTCATTAAAGAGAAAGTAGTCTTCAGGAGTTAAATAACTTAAATCAGCAACAATGGAACCATCAATACCAGAAATAGTTGCGGGGTTTTGTGACCAACGAGTTGTTGCTTCTATGCCTAAAGCTTGCCATTGAGCGTTGATTAAAGCGCGATTAAAATACCAATTAGTATTTTCATAATAAAGGTGGCCGCCTGAGCTGACATACTCAACTAGGCGATTAAATTGCTCGTCATTTAATAATTCATTGTCATGAGCAACAACGAAAATAGCAGGAATATCACTTGGTGAAACAATCGCCACATCTGACATACGTAATACTGGCTTTAAAAAATTATCGAGAGTATTCGCAAGAGCATCGTCATTGGTTAAATTGATGACCATTAATGATAATTCGTTAGGCAATTTGAAGGCTTGCAGGGTGGTACTGCCTTTAGATGTCGCAGTATAAGCTTCTGCAACAATAGTGATGCCACCTTGTGCTATTTCAGAAGATAAAAAGCTAAATTGGTAAGGCGCCTCTATATCCTCGCCGATAAGTTCATTGTTGATATATAAAGCCACTTTCGTTATCGCGTCGACTGAATCGATATTAGCGATAAGGGTATTATTATCACTAATCGCTTCTAGGTGTTTTAAACCAGAAAGGGTTATTTTAGGGATATTGACGATACTCGCCGTCATGCTCATAAGTGCATCTGTCTTTTCAATTGCTTTGATTTCAACTGAGGCATTCTGCTCAACGTAACTAGCGCTGCTTGGCGTGGTTAACGAAGTTAGCTCCTCTTCTGGTTGAAAATAAAGTTCTGCTATGTCGGTATAACTTTTATCGTAGACGAGTTTAATTAATGGGTGCTCGCTGTAACTGTTATCGAATTTAAAGCCAGAATATTCTACTGTAGCATCAACATGCCAGATTAATAAACCCGTATCATACATGTCTTTGTCGTTATCCTGCTGATCCCTGTGCTGAACAACAAAGTATTCACTTAACCCTTTAGCAAGTGTTAATTCAGGCATAATAATCAAGGCATCTTGGCTATTGCTTGATGCTTGTAAGCTGATGTTTTTTGAACCATTGCCGACAACTTGAGGCTCTATCCAGCCTAATAAAAACTTTGAAAACGCATTATGATCGCCGCTATTGTTACGCATCATATCTGCAATTGGAAACTCTAAATCGGGGCCTATTTCACTGTCATAATCATAATAATCTGGTAAGCCTAAAGCGTGTCCTGTTTCATGAATTAATGTGCGAGGGTTAAAGTCATCTACGGCATTATCGTAACTCAGTGCCTGCCAGGAGTAGGTGCTGAGCGTTTTTCCTGAAAGAAAAAAATTAGGATCATACATTGATGTTTGGTGTCCCCACCATTGGCTGGCCCATTCACCTATTTCACCTGTCCAGATAACAGAAAAGTAATCAATAACACCATCACCATCATTATCGTATTGGCTAAAGTCTATGCCTTGTTGTTCATGAAATCGTAAAGCTTCTTTAATAACATCTCGTTCGCTTACTACGTCATCGCGTGTGTAGGTAGTGGTATACCAAGGCAATACTTCCCCGGTAATGGTTAATTGGTTATAAGAAGAACGTTTGTAAAAGTTGGTTAAACTTTCTCTCGGAAAGCGCTCACTTAAACCTTCACCATAAATATGATTATAAATAACTTCACGGGGTTGATGATCTGGTGCAGGAGCGTCTGAAAATGCTAACAGCAAAGTAAAGGTTTTTTGATTTCCAGTACTGGCAAAGCCTGTTTGCCTTGGTGTAATACTAACAGGAGCGGCAGCATTGTTTTTCTGCTTAATGGTTGTGATACTGTTAGTAAGATATTGCTCTGAAAGGTGTCTGAGTTGAGCTGATGTTTTATAGTTACCAAACGTTTTGGCTTTAGCCACTTTTTCTTGCAAAGAGCCTTGTTTTTTATAACGCGCTAATTGCTCTTTACTTGGTGGTTGTAATGCATAACTGCTAAGTGAACTTAAAGTTACTGTTAAGGCAACTACCATTGTGAAAGCTTTTACTGGAGAGCCAAACTCCCTGGTAATTTTGAATAAATTCAAACTAATATTCCTTATATTTTAATCCGTATTTAATAGCGCTTTGAAACTCATATAGTAGTTACAAACAATAAATTGGCTATTGTTTGTAACGTATCACTGTATAGGTATATTGTTAGCTGTTTTCTTTTAAATAGATGAACAAGTTTTTATAATGCTTACCTAATTTTTCAGCTTTTTTCTCTTTTGCAGCTTGGCGGACTAGTTGCTTAAGTTTTTGTCTATCCATACTTTCAAACTCTGCCAATAATGATTCAACAGCATCATTACCCTGCTCAATTAATTCATCGCGTAGCGTTTCTAAACGAACAAATTTTGCTGTTGCTTGTTGATGTTTGTTAGCCATAACATCAATTGCCTGATGAATAGGATCAAGGTCTGTTTCCAGTAATATTTTGGCGATATGACGAATATGACGACGCATTGCTTCATGTTTGTTTTTTATTTTATCAGCAACAATCATGGCATCTTTCAGGTCTTCACTTAGAGGAATAAGGCTACGTTGGTGCTTCGACATTTCCACTAATCTTTGCGCAAAATCTTGCAATTGATGCATTTCACGTTTTATTTCTGTTTTACTCTTTAATTCTTCTTCTAAGTCGTCGATATCGTTGGCTGACTGGGGCATAATAATGTCTAATACCATGTTCAAATAAATAATAATTGTATTTATTATACCACTAAACTAACAATATTCTAACGTTGCTGTTTTAGCCTTGTTAACCCTTTATAAAGATACGAGAAAGTAGAAACCAATATGACTACAAGTAATACACCAGTTGACCAGTTAACCGAGCAATTAGATGAAGTGAAAATAAGAGTAGCTCGTGTACTAGATTTGGCTAAATCTTTAGGGGCTGATGGTGCGGAAGTCGCCATGAGTCGTCAACAAGGTTTAAGTGTTAATACCCGCATGGGGGAAGTTGAAAATGTTGAGTTTACGAATGATGGCGCATTAGGTATTACCGTTTATCAACAAGGTAGAAAAGGTAGCGCTTCAACGGCTGATCTCTCTGAAGAGGCATTAACAAAAACAGTAACAGCAGCTGTTAATATTGCCAAGTATACTTCAGTAGATGATTGCTCAGGTTTGGCTGATAAACATTTATTAGCAATGCAACCTCTAGATTTAGATTTATATCATCCACAAGCATTAACGACTGATCAAGCTATTGAGTTGGCTAAAGAGTGTGAGCAAGCTGCTCTAGCGGTAGACAAGCGTATCACTAATTCTGATGGCGCTAGTTTAGATAGTTTTTCTGGTTTTAAAGTATATGGAAACAGCAGTGGTCAATTGGTCGGCTATCCAAGTTCACGCCACAGCTTAAGTTGCGTGATGATTGCCAGTGATGGTGAAGATATGCAGCGTGATTATGCATATAGTGTTAACCGTGATTTTTCATTGCTCGATGATGCAAAGAAAATCGGCTTAAAGGCCTCCAAAGAAGTATTGTCACGTTTAAATGCTCAGAAAATAGCAACAGCTAAAGTGCCGGTATTATTTCGTGCTGACATTGCTAATACCCTTTGGGGGCACTTTATAGCGGCAATTAGTGGTGGTAACTTATATCGTAAGTCATCATTTTTATTAGATGCCTTAGGCAATGATATTTTCCCTAATTTTTTAAATATTAGTGAAAGACCACATATTGCTAAAGCGCTAGCCAGTAGTGCCTTTGATAGCGAAGGTGTTTTAACTCAAGACAGAGAAATTATTACCAATGGCGCATTGCAAACTTATCTTTTAACTAGTTATTCAGCACGTAAGTTAGGGCTTACTACTACGGGTCATGCAGGTGGTATTCATAACTGGATGGTTGAAGCTAAGGGGCATAGCAGTGACTTCGATGCTATGTTAAAAACTTTAGGCACAGGTTTATTAGTTACTGAGCTGATGGGGCAAGGGGTAAATGTTGTTAATGGTGATTACTCCCGCGGAGCAGCAGGGTTTTGGGTCGAAAATGGTGAAATAGCTTATCCAGTCAGTGAGATTACTATTGCTGGTAACTTAATGGATATGTTTAAAGGCATAGTTGCAGTCGGCTCCGATCTGGACATGCACGGTAGCATAAGAACCGGCTCTGTATTAATAGATGAGATGCAAGTCGCAGGGCATTAGCCTTAAAATAAGAACACTGTGACTATCAATTGTATTGATTGTTACAGTGTTAATATATTAAGTAAGTAATAAGGTTGCCGTACCTAAAAAGGCGAATATACCCACCACATCTGTCACTGTAGTAATAATTACCCCACCGGCTAGTGCAGGATCAATCTTCATTCGTTTAAGCAGTAATGGGATGCTGACACCAGCAAGTCCTGCTGCGGTTAGATTCATCAACATGGCAAAAGCAATCACGCCACCTAACATTAAATCTTGTTTCCAAAGCGCAACTACGCTGGCAATAAGGGCAGCCCAAATGAGGCCATTTAAAAACCCGACAGCAACCTCTTTGGTCAATAAAGCGCGGGCATTACTTTCACCAACATGCCCTAGTGCCATACCGCGAATAACTAAGGTCAATGTCTGGCTACCGGCGACTCCGCCCATGCTAGGCACTAAAGAATTAAGTACTGCTAAAATGGCTAATTCTTGAAAAATCCCTTCAAACATACTGGTAACGGCGACGGCTAACAAAGCCGTGATTAAGTTTACACCAAGCCATAAAGAGCGTTGTTTGGTACTTTTTAATACTGGAGCAAAAGTATCGGCTTCATCATCTAAACCAGCCATACTCATCATGCTGTGCTCAGCTTCTTCACGGATAATATCAATAACATCATCTATGGTGATACGACCTAATAAATGACCGCTTTCATCAACAACAGGTGCTGAAAACCAATCATGGCGTTCAAAAAGTTGCGCAACTTCTTGTTCACTTATTTCGGCAGGTACCGCTTCAATTTCAGCATCAATTAAGCTAGAAACAATAATGTCTGGTTTAGCCGTTACAATACTCGTTAATGAAACAGAGCCGATAAAACGGTTATTTCTGTCTACCACATAAAAAGAATCAGTCGCTTCAGGTAGGTCACCCTTTAAACGCAAGTAACGCAATACTACATCAACACTTACGTCTGGGCGTAATGTGATGGTATCGGTATTCATAATACCACCAGCGGTATCTTCTTCATAAGACAGGGCTGTTTCTACTCGGCTTCTGTCTTGTGAGTCCATGGTGTTAAGTACTTCGTTAAAAATACTATCTGGCAGTGTACGTAAAACTTCTGCTAAATCATCAATATCCATGCCTTCAGCAACAGCAGCGAGCTTCTCAGGTCGCATGCTTTTTAAAATACCTTTACGTACTTCTTCATTAAGTTCTTCTAATACTTCACCGTGAAAATCAGGATCGATCAGTTGCCAAAGTACAGGACGGCTTTTAGGAGTAGATGATTCTAAAATTAACGCTAGATCATAAGCAGGCATATGCTGAAGTAGCTTGCGTACATAAACAAACATACCACTGCCAAGAGCTTCATTAACTTGTAATAGCTTTTCTTGGTTATCTTGTTGTTTAGACAGTTGAAGGTATTCTTGTTCTGAAATTTCGGCCATATTAACTCTGCTCTTGAAGGTTCAGCTTGGAAACTACAGTGGATTAGACTCACTGTTTAGCTAATAAAGAAAATAAAGATAACCACTTAAATCGTTATTAGTTTATCGTAAGTTAGTGGTTTTATCAGCTTTTTTCTTGGAAAATCGATTCTGATTGTTGCTCAGAATATTACTCTGCCTCATCAAATTTATCAGAAATAAGCTGACAAATTTCGTCAAGAGCAAGTTTAGCATCTTCACCAGTTGAGCTTATGTTCACAGTTTTCCCTTGGCCACCTGCCAATAACATTAGCGCCATAATACTGCTAGCATCTGCATGTTTACCTGCTAACTCTATCGTTATATTGGCTTTAAATTTTTGACTCAGTTGTGCTAGTTTTGTAGCTGCTCTGGCATGCAAGCCGAGCTTATTACAAATGGTAATTTCTTGACTAAATGTCGTCATAGCAATACTCTCTGTCAGTCTTATTTATGTTATTAAGTTGACTTAATTTCAATATCTCTATGATGGGTTTGAATGTCTTCACGTTCTTTACGAAAATTCTTTGCTAATAACTCGGCAATGTACACCGATCTATGTTTACCACCGGTACAGCCTATCGCTATAGTAACGTAACTGCGGTTGTTTCGTTCTAAATGAGGTAACCAAGTCATCATGAAGCTGTTAATTTGCCAAATAAACTTAGTAACGATAGGCTGACTGGCAAGAAAATCTTTTACATCGTGATCTAAGCCAGTTTTGCCTTTAAGTTCAGCTTCCCAAAATGGGTTGGGTAAAAATCTTGCGTCAAAAACATAATCCGCATCCACTGGGATACCATGTTTAAAGCCGAAAGATTGAAACACTAATACCATAGCCCCGGTTTTTTTGCCTAATATCCGCTCTCTAACAAGATCAGCAAGTTGATGCGGCGATAATTGACTAGTATTAATATATAAATCAGCACTGGTAGATATAGGTTCGAGCAAGTTCTTTTCTAAAGCTATAGCTTGATCAAGTGCTATATTTTCTTTAATTAAAGGATGTAACCGGCGAGTTTCACTAAAACGTCTTATTAAGTCATTATCTTCAGCATCAAGATAAAGCGTAGTCACTTCAACGGCGTTAGGTAAATAGGCAATTATTTCAGGAATATCTTGTGGATCATTAGGTAAGTTTCGTACATCCAAACTGACCGCAACCGTTTCATAATCATTGATAACTGTATGCGTTAATGCCGGCAAAAGGTTTACTGGGATGTTATCAACACAATAATAACCTAAATCTTCTAAAACCCTTAAGGCAACTGACTTACCTGAGCCTGAACGACCACTGACGATAATAAGTTTCATTGATTGTTTTTCCTGAATAGAATGTTAAATGAGTTGATGAGAGAAGGTTATCACCAGATACTCTACAATAAAAAGCCTATACCTTCCGAGACTCTTAAGATAACTGTCTTGCCTGAAGCTGAATGATCATAAAAGATAATAAGTTTAGCAATTAAAGGCAAATTTTTAAGCATAACAAGTTAACTATTTTGTTGGATTAACTCATACAATGCTTGCTTGTCAGTACACTTGCGTACTTGTTTAATTATTTTTTTATCGCTGAATAGCTTGGCAATATTTTGCAAGGTATCTAAGTGTTCTTGACAGCTATTTTCGGGTACAAACAAGCTAATGAAAATATCAACTTTACGGCTGTCAATAGCGTCAAATTCAATAGCTTGAGCTGTGGTTATTAGTACTGCAATTGCTTTATTATTATTTGGAATACGACCATGAGGTATTGCAATACCATTGCCTATACCAGTACTGCCCATTTTTTCTCTATCAAGTAGGCTATCAAGTAAATCATCTTCTTCAATGTCTATAACTTGTGGAAAGGCAAGTTGGCAGATTTGTTCAAGGAGTCTTTTTTTACTGTTTGCAGGGGCGTGGCACAATATGCTGTCTAGGCTCAGGATGTCTGATAATTTCATAGGTACTAACTTTAGATACTAACTTATTAAGGCACTGTAAGCAGTGCCTTATTTCCAAGGTGATGCTATAACTTAATGTTGGGCAACTTTGCCTTTATATTTTAATATTTGACGATCAAGTTTATCAACTAAGGTATCAATAGAGACATACATGTCAGCATTCACTGCTGAAGCAAATACCTCACGACCATTGATATGCACACTGGCTTCCGCTTTTTGGTTTAGTTTTTCAACGGTTAAAATCACTTGAACATTATTGATATGATCAAAATGTCGCTCTATTTTGGTAAATTTAGTATTAACATATTCGCGTAATGAACTAGTTACTTCTACATGATGACCAGAAAGATTAATTTGCATAAACGTGATCCTTTTATTAAATGTTCTTAAAGTAAACTTTTTCGTTGATTCGACGGTGGAATAGCTAAAGACTCTCTGTATTTAGCAATTGTACGTCTAGCAACTTTGATACCCTGCTCAGCCAATAAATCAGCCATTTTACTATCACTTAGCGGTTTAGCAGGAGTTTCCGCTAAGATGAGCTTTTTAATAAGTGAACGAATAGCGGTTGATGAACACTCACCACCATTTTCTGTGCTTACATGGCTTGAGAAGAAATATTTCAACTCAAATATACCTCTTGGTGTGTGCATATATTTCTGAGTAGTCACACGTGAGATGGTTGATTCATGCATATCGACCGCTTCAGCAATATCGTTTAATACCATAGGGCGCATCGCTTCTGCACCATGCTCTAAGAAGCCTTGTTGACGCTGGACAATGCAGTTAGATACTTTTAATAAAGTGTCATTACGAGACTCTAAACTTTTGATAAACCATTTAGCATCTTGTAAATTTGCTCTAATGAACTGACCATCGGTAGAAGACTTCAGTGTTTTAGACATCGCAGCATATTGCTGATTTATTGAGAGCTTTGGTGTGCTATCAGAGTTTAACTCAACGACCCAACGGCCATTTTTTTTCTCAACGGAAACGTCAGGGATCACATATTGATCATCACCTTTTATCACTGCATCACCTGGGCGAGGATTTAAGCTCTGAATCAACCGCATGACTTCGCGAAGTTGCTCCTCTTTTAGCTTAGTTTTACGCATCAGTTGGCGATAATCTCTGTTACCAAGCAAATCAATATGCTCGTTAATGATCATTTTGCTTTCATTAAGAAAAGGCGTGTCCGCTGAAAATTGATTAAGTTGAATAAGCAAGCATTCAGGAATGGAACGAGCTGCGACGCCAATGGGGTCAAACATATTGATGCGCTTTAATACGGCTTCGACTTCATCAAGTTCTACGTCTTCAATACCAACACTCTCTAGGATATCGTCAGATGATACCGTTAAGTATCCAGCGTCATCAACGGCTTCAATGATAGCTATGGCGATAGTTTTATCAGTATCAGAAAAAGGGGTGAGTTCCATTTGCCATAATAAATGGTCTTGAATAGAATCTGTTGTTTCACCTTGATAAGTAAAGTCATCTGCTGGACCACTTACTGCGCCAGTATTTGACACGCCTGCGCTATAGCTTTCTTCCCAAGTAGTATCAATATTAAGCTCTTCAGGAATATCACTTTTTTCCATGGCTTCAGTGGTGCTAATTTCATCAATAGTACTTTGTTGATCTTCACTACCGTCGCTAATACTTTGTTCTGTGTTAGTTTCATTGGCGCTAGCAGAAAAAGCGTCTTCTAAGTTATTTTGCTCTGCACTATTTTCTGATGATGAGTTATCTGCTGCGCTGCTTTCATCTAGCTCGAGTAATGGATTGCTCTCAAGTGCTTCTTGAATTTCTTGTTGTAACTCTAACGTCGATAACTGTAACAGCTTAATTGCTTGTTGCAGTTGCGGCGTCATGGTTAAGTGTTGTCCTATACGGAGCTGTAGCGTAGGGCGCATTAAGTTCTATATTATCCTATTTTAATTATTTTCAATGGTTAGCCTGTGGCTTAACTATTAGTTTAACTATAGCGTGAATTGTTCACCAAGGTATACATCTCTGACTTTTTGATTAGCAAGAATTTGATCTGCATTACCTTCTGCAATAATTTCACCATGACTAACAATATAAGCGTGCTCACATACATCTAAAGTTTCGCGAACATTGTGATCTGTAATTAATATGCCAATGCCTCTTTCTTTTAAGTGTATGATGATTTTTTTAATGTCGCCAACCGAAATTGGGTCAACACCTGCAAAAGGTTCATCGAGCAAGATGAATTGTGGGTCTGCAGCTAATGCTCTTGCTATCTCTACTCGGCGTCTCTCACCACCAGATAGACTCATTCCTGTATTGTCTTTAATATGACAGATATTAAACTCTTCTAACAAATGCTCTAATTTTTTAGCACGTTGGCCATCAGTTAAGTGCTTTTGAGTTTGCAATATTGCCATAATGTTATCAGTGACAGTCAGCTTTCTAAAAATGGAAGCTTCTTGAGGTAAATATCCAATGCCTTGCCTTGCCCTTTCGTGCATAGGTGCTAATGTGAGATCTTGACCATTAAGAGTAATCTGGCCGTCGTCATTGGGCACTAAACCAACAATCATATAAAATGAGGTGGTTTTACCTGCACCATTAGGGCCAAGTAAACCAACAATTTGCCCTGCTGAAACTTCCAAGCTAACACTTTTAACGACTTTTCGATTCTTATAGGATTTAGCTAAACCACTGGCGACTAGGGTATTAAGGGCATCTTTTTGTGCCTTGTTTATTGTTGTCACTGTTTTGTTGCCTTACTTTTGTTGGTTTTCTTTTTTGTCTTTTTGTTTTTTTAGTATTGTTGGTTGCAATACGGTTGTAACGGCCTGGTTATTTTCACTTTCGGCTTCAAGTTTTTCACTCAGGGTATTGTAGGTTATCTTACTACCGCTAACTTCACTGCCTGCTTGTTTGACCACCGCATTACCGGAAACAGTGATAATATTTAAGTGGGGTAGGTATTTAATTTCATCGGCTTGTAGGCTGATTAAACTACCATCTTCTAACTCTTGCTGAAATACAGCAGGTTTACCTTTAGCTAGATAGGTATCAGCTTTATCACCGCTAACAGGATCTTTTTTACTGAAAACTTGTACTAAGTCAGCAGTTATCAAAATAGAACCTTGACGTATATTTACATCTTCTAAATAACTCGCAATTTTATTTTTTAAATCAGCAGCTTGACGTTGAGATTTTATGGTTATTTCTTGCCCTAAATCTTTCTTCGCAGCTTGCACGGTATTCAACAAGCTTGCCAATATCAGCATAGAGCCAGTTAAAAGCTTTAGCTTAATCTTTAAGCTTCTCTTTAGTTTGTTATTAAATTTACTGTTCATCAGTTTTTTTATAAATAGTTCGCACATGCTCTGTTAATGTCATCTGTTTAGTGTTTAAGTCAATAATAAGTCCAGAGCCATACATGGTAAAATCTTTTCCTATTACCATAACGGTTTGCTCTGAACTAATAATATTTGTATTCAAGTCTAGTTCTAAATATTTACAATGAATCTCTTCAATTAAGCTATCTTCTTCTGTTGCCTGCAAACGTACTCGCTTGTTAAGAATGACTCTATTATTCTTGTGCAGTGTCGCTTCTTTTGCGGTGAGCTTCCATGGCTCATTACTATTTTTAGGGTGTAATGTATAGTTAGGTAGCTCAAAGTGAGTTAACGCTAAACTTGCATAATGCTCCATTCTATCCGCTTCAATAGTATGGGATAGTTTACCGGTTTCAGTATAAATTTTGCTTTTTAACGTTTCAGCAATAAAGTCAGGCGTGAGCTCATTATTTATTATATCTTCATGCTCACCTGTAGCACTTCGCCATTCTATAATGCCATAAATGGTAATGCTAAGTAGTAAAATAAATAGCGCTAAGCTATTTAGCCTATTCATACACTTGCGCCTGTCATATTGGCTAGAGTATTTTGGCTTTGCATAATCAAATCACATACTTCTCTTACCGCACCAAAGCCGCCACGAGTAAAACTAATGTAATTGGCCGTTTTTATTACTAACGGGTGAGCATCATTAACCGCAATACCTAAACTCACGGCCTCAATACAAGCTATGTCAGGTACATCGTCACCTATGTAGGCAATTTCTTCAAGTTCAATATTAAGTTCAGTAGCTAATGCTAATAAAGCTGGCAGTTTATTTTCTTGCCCTTGAATGATGTGTTTAACATTTAAGGCCTGCATACGATTGGCAACAATTGCTGAATTTCGTCCGGTAATAATGGCAACATCAACACCGTTTGCACCCAGTGACTTTATGCCGAGACCGTCTTTGGTATGAAAAGCTTTTAATTCTTCACCTTCATTGCCTAGATAAATTCGACCGTCAGAGAATACGCCATCAACATCACAAACAAGTAATTTTATCTTTTGAGCTTTTGATAAAATTGTTGTGGCAACTTCACCATATAAAGTCGTTGTTACATTACTCATTACAGTACCCCAGAGCTAAGTAAGTCATGCATATTCATTGCGCCAATTACACGTTTATTTTTATCAACAATAATTAAACCGTTTATCTTTTTGTCTTCCATAATTTTAAGCGCTTGCGCTGCTAACATATCGGCTTGAGCAACTCGAGGTTCTTTTGTCATAACGGTACTAATGGCGTCATTATGAATGTCAATTTTTTCGTCAAGTATGCGCCTTAAGTCACCATCAGTAAATAAACCGACCAATTCACCTTTATCATTAGTAATGGCTGTCATACCTAAGCCTTTTAAAGACATTTCTACTAGAGCATCTTTTATTGGCGCTTGCTCTGCTATTTGAGGAATTCTTTCACCTTGGTGCATGATATCGCTCAACCTTAGCAATAGTTGTTTACCTAAACTGCCGCCAGGATGTGATAACGCAAAGTCATCCGCAGTGAAACCTCGCGCATTAAGTAAGGCAACAGCCAAGGCATCACCCATTACTAACGTTGCCGTGGTGCTTGAGGTAGGTGCCAAACCAAGCGGACATGCCTCATGAGCCACTTTAATGCAAACATGCGTATCAGCTAACTTTGCGAGTGTTGAGCCAGTATTGCCAGTCATGGAGATTAACTTAGCACCAATTCGTTTAATCACCGGAATTATCGCTAAAACTTCACCAGTTTCACCTGAGTTAGAAATGGTTAATACAACGTCATCACTGGTGATCATTCCTAAGTCGCCATGACTCGCTTCTCCTGGATGAACAAAGAATGCAGGCGTGCCAGTGCTGGCTAATGTTGCAGCTATTTTGCCACCAATATGACCCGACTTACCCATGCCAATAACAATGACTCGACCTTGACAGTGATACATTAGCTGACAGGCATGTTCAAAATTATCATCTATGTATTGCAGCAAATCATGGATGGCTTGCTGCTCGATATTGATAACATTTTTTGCTAATTGTTTGAAATTTTTCATGATAATTATTTACTCTGCCTTGATAGTGCTAATCGAGCTGACTAAAAAGTAATACTTGATAGGCGATAAAGCTTACCAGTAGTAATGCGCCTTTGGCACGAGTTATTCTAAATGAACCGACTTTTCGGCTAAAACATAAAATAAATAACAGTAAAGTAACGCCAAGCATATAAGGGGCATCGCGTGATGCCGCGAGAGGGTCTATTGGTCCCGGTGAAATTAAGCTGGCTAATGGTAATACTGCTAAAATATTGAAAATATTTGAACCAATTATGTTACCTAAAGCGAGATCATCTTCTTTTTTCATTATGCTGGCAATACTTGCGGCGAGTTCAGGCAAACTTGTGCCTATAGCGATGATCGTTAAACCTATGACTAAATCACTAATGCCAAAAGCTTTTGCAATATACACGGATGAATCAACTAGGAAGCTTGCACTTAATGGCAGTAATATTATGCCAACAGTTAACCACATTACGGAAAGCTTCATATTGACGCCAGTTGGTACATCTTGTTCCGCTTCAATAATTAATGGGTCGGTGCTTGGTTTGCCCTTAGTTTTTTTAATAGTAATAACTAATAAGGTAATAATGTAAGTGACAAAGCCTACCATTAACAGCGAACCTTCTAAAAAGCTAAAGTTGTTATCACTAAATAACCAATAAGCTAGCGCTGTTACGACCAAAATGAGGGGGATTTCTCGTTTAACGGTTTGTGAAGAAACGGTTAATGGTTGCAATAATGCGGTTATACCTAAAACTAAGGCGATATTGGTAATGTTGGAGCCAATTGCATTACCAATGGCTGTATCAGGGTTACCTTGCATAGAGGCTGTTGCTGCTACCATCATTTCAGGTGCTGAAGAACCCATAGCAACAATAGTCAGGCCAATAATCATTGGCGAGACCCCCAAATTTCTTGCTAATGATGAAGCACCATAGACGAACTTGTCGGCACTCCAAACTAAAACCATTAAGGCAATTAATAAAATTAAAACTTGTATTAACATTGATAACTCCACTATGAAGGTTAAATTGTCGCTCCTTGTGAGATAAAACAAAAGTAAATATTAGTAAGAATGGTAAAATAATGTGCTTTCGCCTTACTTTTGAGCTGTTTTTTGCTAAAGAAATATAATGGGCGCTAAAAAAGTGATCATTTACTTACAAATTAAACGTTTTTTCTTACATTTATTATTATGTTTTTTGCTGATTTATAATGAACAATTGTGATCGCTCAGGTAAAATTGACGCTAATTAAAGTTAGGGCATAGCTAAAATTATTTAAATGAGAAAATATATTGAATAGTTTTATTAACTCTTCCTGTCTGATAAAAAAACATTGATGTTGAGCGCATGACAAAAACCGTCGAAAGCAAAAATTTAGTTGAAATTGAAAACCTCACCTTTAAACGAGGTGAGCGGGTAATTTACGATAATATTAGTTTATCAATACCTAAAGGAAAAGTGACCGCAATCATGGGGCCAAGTGGCATTGGAAAAACCACATTGCTGCGCTTAATTGGTGGTCAAATTCGTCCTGAAAAAGGGCGGATATTATTTTCAGGTAAAGACATTCCGCAATTATCACGTAAAGACCTCTATGAAACACGTAAACGCATGAGCATGTTGTTTCAAAGTGGTGCCTTATTTACTGATATGAGTGTTTACGACAATATTGCTTTTCCTATTCGTGAACATTGTGACTTACCTGAAGTTTTGATTGAAAAAATTGTTTTGCTGAAGCTGGAAGCTGTAGGGTTACGGGGAGCCAGACACTTACAACCGAGTGAACTTTCAGGTGGTATGGCTAGGCGAGTTGCTTTAGCGCGAGCTATTGCGCTTGATCCTGAATTAATTTTATATGACGAACCTTTTGCTGGACAAGATCCTATTTCAATGGGAGTTATTGTGCGCTTAATACATTTGTTAAGTGAGGCATTAGGTTTGACTTCTGTTGTGGTTTCACACGATGTTCCTGAAGTCATGAGTATTGCGGATTATATTTATATTATTGCTGAGAAAAAAATCATTGGTCATGGTACACCAGCTCAAATTCGACAAAATGACTCACCATTAGTACAGCAGTTTGTGCAAGGTGAAGCGGATGGCCCTGTACCTTTTCATTACGATGCGCCTGCTTATGCCGATGAACTAATCAAAGCCGATAAAAAAGGTTACGGCATGCGAGGTCAAGCATGATAATGCAGTTACAATCATTAGGTCGTAAAACCATTGCTATGGTCAGTGGCTTAGGTCGTGCCGTGGTGTTGTTATTTTCAGCAATAATACATCTACCCAACTTTCGAAAAGGAACACCACTACTGTTGCAGCAACTATATAGTGTTGGTGTAATGTCGTTGCTTATCATTATTGTTGCTGGCACTTTTATTGGCATGGTAATAGCGTTGCAAGGCTATACTATTTTAGTTGGTTATGGAGCAGAGGCTAGTCTAGGCCCTATGGTCGCTTTGTCATTATTGCGTGAACTTGGCCCTGTTGTCGCTGCTTTATTATTTGCGGGTAGAGCCGGATCAGCATTAACTGCTGAAATTGGTTTAATGAAAGCGACAGAGCAGTTATCGAGTTTAGAAATGATGGCAGTTGATCCATTGCGCCGTGTTATCGCGCCAAGATTTTGGGCCGGCTTTATTAGTTTGCCGCTATTAGCCGCTATTTTTTCTATGGTTGGCATACTAGGCGCTCATTTAGTCGGTGTTGATTGGTTAGGTGTCGATGGCGGTACTTTTTGGTCAGTGATGCAAGACCAAGTTGATTTTAATAAAGACATTATGAACGGTATTATTAAAAGCATTGTTTTTTCTTTTGTGGTCACTTGGATTGCCGTTTATAAAGGTTATGATTGTGAGCCTACTTCAGAAGGTATAAGTAAGGCGACAACCGCAACAGTGGTGCAATCTTCGTTATTAGTTTTAGGGTTAGATTTTATTTTAACGGCACTTATGTTTGCCAAGTAGTTTTGGTAAAAAAGTGTTTTAAAAATAGATACAGTTTAGATAATAACATTCGTTATTTTAGTTAGATATTATACAAGGCGTTGGTGATAGACATGGTGTCGAAAAAAGTAGAGTTAATGGTAGGTGTTTTTGTTGCTTTAGGTATAGCTGCATTGTTAATGTTGTCACTTAAAGTCGCCAATACAGGAATTGCAGGCGGTGGTGCTAGTTACAACTTGTTTGCTAAGTTCGATAATATTGGCGGGCTAAAAGTGCGCTCTCCTATAAAAGTTGGTGGCGTAGTCGTGGGTCGAGTGAGTAATATTGCTTTAGATGATGAAGATTATACGCCAGTAGTAACGTTAGAGATTTATCAGCAGTATAGTAATTTTTCTGAGGCAACTTCCGTAGCTATATTAACTTCGGGTTTATTAGGTGAGCAGTATCTAGGAATACAACCTGGATTTATTGATGAATCTTTAGATATGTTGCATCCCGGAGATTTTATTGAAGATACTAAGCCTGCGTTAGTATTAGAAGAGTTAATCGGACAATTTTTATTTAGCCAAGGGAGTGGTGATGAATAAAATTATGAAAAACAATGTGAAGTTAACAGGCGTAAGTGCTTTCTTATTAGTTGCAAGCTTTTTAAGCTTTAACGTATACGCGAATACTGAAACAGCTACAAAACTTCCTCAGCAAGCGACCAAGTTGCCTGAACAACCCACACGAATCATGGTTGATCAAACTAACCCTTACCTAATGATCGAAGAAGTTGCAGGTATAACCTTTAAGCGATTTGCTGATGAACAGCAAGCGATCAGAGCAAATCCCAACTTGTTAAAGAATATTGTTCGCGAAGAATTGATGCCTTACGTTAACTACAAATATTCGGCTTTTAAAGTGATAGGTAAAAACCTGAGAAAAACAACAGACCTTGAAAGGCGTGATTTTGTCACGGTATTTCGTGAGTATTTAGTGACTTCTTACGCACAAGTTTTTACTTTGTATGACAAACAGCCTGTGATTTTTTCACCAGCGAAGAAGTTTGCAGATAAAAAGATTATTGCTGTAAATACGCGCGTTGTTATGACTGGGCGTGATGATATCAATGTTGCCTTCAAAGTCAGAAAAGGCAAGAAAACAGGCCATTGGGCAGCTTTTGATATGGTCGCAGAGGGCGTTAGTTTACTTGACTCTAAACAAGCAGAGTTGGGCGGAATTATTAGGCAAAAAGGTTTGCCATATGTCACTGAATTGTTAAAGAAGAAAAGTGCCAGAAATATTGTTTTCAAAGATGAACAACCTAAAAGTCAATTATCTTCAAACACTACTGATAAGAAAGGTTAAGCTGTGACAACGGTTAAATTAACGCTAAAAGAAGGTACACTCTTTATTAATGGAGAATTAAGCCGTTATAGTCTTGCTCTTATTAGCAATAACAATTACTCTAGCTATTTTGAAGGTAGTGAAATTGTTATCGACTTAAGTCAAGTGACAAAAGTTGATACTGCAGGTCTTGCTTGGTTATTTTATTTATTTGAGCAGGCAACAGCTTTAGCTTGTCAATTAAGCTTTATTCACTTACCAATAAAACTGAACAAATTAATCACCTTAAGTGGTGTTGATGGCTTGTTACCTGTGGTTTCAAGTGAATAAATTTATATAGCAGGAGAGTTCGCTTGGAAATAAGTGAAGTAGAAGCGTTAGTTGAAAAGTTAATCACAGAAGTTTTAACGCTAGATGAATTACAGGTTAAATTTGATGGCTCACAATGCAGTATTGTAGCGGTTAGTGATATGTTTGATGAGCTTAGCCGAGTGAAACGTCAACAAGCAGTGCTTGCACCTTTAGCTGATATTATTAAAGATGGTAGCATCCATGCTGTATCTGTAAAAACATTTAATAAAGCACAATGGCAGCGTGATAAGTTATTTAATAGCTAATTCGTGCCTTTTGATTTGATATTTTTGATTACATTAACTAAGTAGTAATTTATTTTGGACGCATTTAAAGTTATTGGTGGTGAACCACTACGCGGCGACGTTGTTATTTCAGGCGCAAAAAACGCAGCTCTTCCGATTCTCATGTCTGCATTATTGTCAAAAACACCTGTTATTTTTAACAATGTACCGCAACTTAACGATATTTTAACTACGGTTAAACTATTAGCGCAATTAGGCGCTAAAACACAATGGTTATCAGCAGATAGTTTATCTATTGATGCAAGTAACATTGATTTATGCCGCGCACCTTATGATTTAGTTAAAACCATGCGTGCCTCTATCTTAGTACTTGGGCCATTGCTTGCTCGTATGGGGCATGCTGAAGTATCTCTACCGGGTGGTTGTGCTATTGGTGCGAGACCTGTTGATCTTCATATTCAAGGCCTGAAACTGATGGGCGCGGATATCGACGTTGAAAATGGCTATATTATTGCTAGAAAGCAAGGTCGTTTAACTGGCGCGAATATCTTTATGGATACCGTGAGCGTTACAGGTACTGAAAATCTAATGATGGCTGCAGCGTTAGCTGATGGAGTTACCGTTATTGAAAATGCAGCCAGAGAGCCTGAAATTGTTGATTTAGCTAATTGTTTGAATGGTATGGGCGCTAAAGTTACTGGTGCTGGCACAGATACACTTACCATTGAAGGCGTAGCTGAGCTATGCGGTGAAAGTTATCGTGTTATGCCGGATCGTATAGAAACAGGAACTTTTTTGGTTGCAGCTGCCGTAACGCAGGGTCATATTAAGTGTCTCAATACTGATCCAAGTGCTTTAGAGGCGGTATTAAGCAAGTTACAAGAAGCCGGCGCAACGATAAAAACTGGTGCAGATTGGATCGAGCTTGAGATGACTTCACCAGCTAAAGCTGTGAATGTTAGAACTGCACCGCACCCTGCATTTCCAACAGACATGCAAGCGCAATTTATGACATTAAATGTGTTAGCACAAGGTACTGCAACCGTCATTGAAACTATTTTTGAAAATCGCTTTATGCATGTGCCTGAACTACAACGCATGGGAGCTGATATTTCTTTAGAAGGTAATACTGCCTTTGTTAAAGGTGTAGATAGCCTACATGGTGCACAGGTGATGGCGACAGACTTAAGAGCTTCAGCAAGCCTTGTTATTGCTGGTCTTGTGGCAAAATCACCAACGCAAGTTGATCGAATTTACCATATTGATCGTGGTTATTTACGTATAGAAGACAAGCTGCAAGCGCTAGGGGCTAATATTACCCGTATTAACGCTGAAGGTTAGCATGCTAGCTGTGTATTAATGCACTGTTTTAGAGGCTCAGGTAAGTTAACTTATCTGAGCCTTTTTGTATTTGACACTTAATTAGCTATCTAGGGTTGTAACGCCCTTGGCTTAGAATGTTATTGCTATCTAAAGCCTTTTTTAATTGGTTCACAGTTTGCCAAAAATCATCATCTTTATTTAGTAACCATTGCTGTTGATCTATATTAAGCCGATAGGGTACAAAGCCTTTTTTTAAACCTTGTGTCACTAACTCCTTTAAGCAAGCGTGAGCATCATTGACTGCTGTAGGGTTACTTAAATCAAAAACGATTGGAATAGTACTGTCAACACAATCATGTCTTAAATTAGTGAAGGTTATAAATGGTTCAATATTAAATTTGGGGCAGGTCTCTCTAATAAAATTAACGAACTCACGCATTTTTGTTGCTTTCATCGTGATAAGTGGTGCATACCAAAGTAAACCACAGCCATCTTTACTCGGTGATAATAATGCTTTGTCAAAACTCTCTGCTTTTGGATGTCGCCAATAAGCGAGTTTCAAGGCAACCTTATTAGGTTTGCCAAGCATTATTTCTTTGCCCTTATTAAATGAATTAAGCTGCTCCTTTACCATAGTTAACACAGGTATTTTGTTAACTAACCAATGTGGTAATAAGTTAATAGCCTTGTCAGCAATTATTATGCTTGGGCTATTTGAGTAGATACGCTTACCCGGCAGCTTTTTAAAGATAGTATTAATTTCTTCCTTTACAACTTTAACCACTTTTTTACTGCCATAAATGCTGCCAACAACAGTCCAGCTCGGCGTTTGTTGCCGCTTAGATAATTTGTCTATATCATCATCCTTCATCACTTGGTGTGTTTCACCACCATTAGGATTTCTAGCGAACATAGATAAAATTCGACGTTGATCCATTAAGTTTATTGAGCCTACAATGCCTTCATAGTCTTGTAATACTTGCCTAATTAAAGGCACAATATCTTCAAATAATGCATCACTATCAACTTGCACAAAAAATGAAGTGAAAGCAGGTTTCTTCTTGGCTAAACGAATAGTTACTTGCGTAACAATACCAAAATTAGACTGGGTAAATAAGCCATCTAAATATGGACCAAGACCCCATTTGAAGGTCTTGTCGACCAGTTTATTTGCAGACTGATCTAACTCGTTAACCGCTGATTGATAAGGGCGTCCATTTCCCCAATACCCTTCGATGTTATTCACGGCACTAAAATGATCTGTATAAGGGGTAATACCGTAACCGCGCTCTAGGGCATTAGCTAAAATCGAACACTCGGGTCCTGCACCTGTTACCGGTACCATGTATTCATCGCCTAGGTTAATCAAAAACTCACTGAGTTGCTGCTGAGTTACGCCGGGCTCTAACGTAATCAGACCAAGCTCTGCATCGAAATAACTTATATTGTTCAGCTTGCTTAAATCTAACAGAATAATACGCTTATTTGTGCTTGCAGGTTGACTAGTACCATAACCCCAATTATTACCAGTACTGATGGGGTGAAGAGAAAACCTTAAGTTTTCATCACTAGCACAGCTATTAGCTAAGTCTAATAATATTTTTATCTCTTCTTTTTCGCTGATAATGATAACGGCTAAAAGGCTACGCTGCTTGTCATTCAAGTTAGATAAACCTTCGGTACCATTTAGGTAATCAGTTAAACTCGATTCATTAGTTAATAGCGAAGAAGTAGTGGTTAGTTCATTCTGTATTTTTGTTAATAGTTGTTCTGACATATTGCTTCATTGATACAGATGTTATCCCGGCATGTGAATTTTGAAATATTACCTGTATAAACCTTGGGTCATTGATTGGTAAATTAGATAAGCTGCATTTTCCTTAGCTGCTTACAAATATCTATTTCTATCGTGTTGTAAAGACTTTTAAAACCAGGAGATAGGTTATTCATAAATATCTCTGGGTTAATATAATAAGGTGCGCGTAGACCATGGTAGTCAACAGGAGCGCCTAATTGTTGAAAAGTGATGCCAATAAACTTCATACTGCGTGCTAGACGAGGTTCCATCATTACATAAACATGCCTAATACCGGTATTCATGCCCATAGTTGCCGCTGCCATATATAAACCAATGGCGATAAATGGGAAGCAGCGCAGTTCAGTTTCTGAGTAACTAATTTCGCTAATAACACCTGTTCCAGAGCCCTTAAATTGATCTGATTTACGTCGCCTAAAATCAGACTTGACTGCAAGACGAGAAATTTCGGCTATTTCAGCTCGGTTGAAGCGTTCAGGGCTAAGATCTGTGTTGGTTATTGAATCTAAGCAGTATTTTTCTATTGGCAGCAATTGCGATGGACCATTAGAAGTGACAAGTCGAACACAGCTAGTGAAGGTGTCTGTAGGTTTATGCTTGATTAATGAGAAAATTGATTGCTCATCAAACTCATCTGTTTCTTGACCATTTTGTCTTACTTCTTCAAAAGCTAGTTCTTCACAATACACGTTATGACGAATTTTAAAAGCTTCCTTTCTTAAGTCTGGACATACCGCGACTTGTGGTTGAAGAAATTGGGTGAAGTGATCAGAAATACTATGCGCTTCTCTACTTGCCTTAATGGAGACAATTTTTTTAGTAATATCACCAATAATAGGCGTGTTGAGAATACGTTTATTCCAGTTCATTTGCTTTCCATATTTAATAATATTTAAGGGTAAATGACTTGTTGAAACTTAGTTTAACTTCGCATTAGCCTTAGTATAGTCCTTTACCTGAGATAACCGTAATTATTCCTATTTTTACAGTAAAATCTCACTTAATTGTGGTTGACTTAAAAAGTCTTTAGGGCTGGCTGATGCGCCATATGCGCCAGATTGGAAGATCACTACATAATCACCCACATTTGCTATGGGTAGCAATATTTTATCAGCTAAAATATCAAGGGGAGTACATAAGGGGCCTACAATGCTGACCTCTTCAAGAGTATTTGTGGACTTTATATTCGAGAGGTCAGTTAACCTATTACCAATAGCAACGGGGTAATTTTTACGAATAACTTGGCCAAAATTTCCAGAATTAGCAAGGTGATGATGTAAGCCGCCATCACAGACAAGGTAAGTAATGCCACGTGATACCTTTTTATCAACAACCTTACTGACATAAATACCTGCCTCAGCTACTAGGTAGCGACCTAATTCAATAATTATTTCAATATCAGCAAAGTCTTGTTGGAATGTAGCAAGTAGTGCCGCTAAATTAGCGCTAATCGGTTTTATATCAAGTGCTTTTTCGTTTTTAAAGTATGGAACACCTAAGCCTCCACCAATGTTTATGTAATCAATATGTACTCCGGCACCAAGAAGGCCGAGTAAACTTTTCGCCAAAGCAAAACTTTGCTTTTGTGCACTAATAATTGCATCACTGTTGAGATTCTGTGAACCGGCATAGATGTGAAAACCGCGCAGATTTAAATGCGGTAATGGAAACTGACTTAATATGTCAGGTAGTAATTCTTCGTCAATACCGAAGGGTTTAGCACCACCTGACATTTTCATACCTGACGATTTTAATTCAAATTCAGGGTTTATGCGAAATGCTATATCGGCAATTAAATCAAGTTGGCCTGCTATTTCTTGAACAGTATTAAGCTCATTTATCGATTCAATATGTAAAGTTACACCGGCTATGATCGCTGCTGTGATATCTGCAGCTGTTTTTCCTGGTCCGGCAAAGCTTATCTTTTTGCTAGGCATGCCTGCCTGGATAGCTAATAACATTTCTTTTTTAGAGGCGACATCAAAACCATCAACTAATGGAGAAGTGAATTGTACGAGGCTTGGATATGGATTAGCTTTTATAGCGTAGTGTAGAGAAACTTTATTGGGTAAAATTTCTTTTAAGTAAGCAATTTTTTGGCTTATTAGGTTTTTGTCATAAGCATAATAAGGAGTTTGACCAAGTAGCTTTTCAATATGAGTTAAGGAGATGCCACCAACGGTAAGTTCGTTGTTTAACGAAACAAAATTTCTAAATGTTGTTGGGGCTAAGAGGCTTGCTGATGAACTCGGTGCTGACATGGGTTCTAGTTCCTAAGCTTTAATGAAGAGGTCATGGTAGCTTTGCTTAAGCTGTTGTCTATCTACTTTACCATTAGCATTATAAGGTAAGTCTGACAAAAAAATAATTTTTTGTGGCATCATATAGTTAGCTAATATTGTTCGACAATGTGTTAATAGCAACTTTTCAAGTTCAACTGTGTTTTTGTCGTTATCTTTGAGGATAACAAACGCCAAGATTGCCTGGCCGAGTTCAGCATGTGTTATGCCAATAACGCAAGTTTGATGAATGAATTTATTTGTTAAAATAACCTCTTCTACTTCGTTTGGACTTACACGATAACCAGAAGTTTTTATCATCTCATCTTGTCGGGATATAAAGTATAAAAAACCATCTTGATCCCGTTTGACAAAGTCGCCTGAATAAACAGCTAGTTTGGTCGAATTAACATTTTTTGCTTGTGCTGGCGCTGCTTTAAAACGTTGTTTACTTGCTGCTGAATTTTGCCAGTAACCTAAACTCACTAAAGGTCCAATATGCACTAGTTCACCAACTTCACCAGCTTGGCATTCATTACCATCGCTGTTTATCACCATTATCTCACTGTGTGGAATGGCTTTTCCAATAGAGCCGATTTTCTTATCTACTTGGCTGGGTTCTAAATAAGTAGACCGGAAAGCCTCAGTTAACCCGTACATTAAATATGGTTTTGCTTTTGGCATAACAGCACGTAACTTTTTCAAAGTCTTTGGCGCTAACACACCACCAGAATTAGTAAAATAACGTAATGATTTAGCCCCTTGGTCAGGCCATGTTGCTCTAGTGAGTTGCGTCCATAGTGGTGGTACCGCAGCTAAGCCGGTTATTTGAAATTTTTCAATGGCTTTAATTACATCAGACGCAAATAAATAATCAAAGAGTATGCACTGAGCACCAACGAGAAAGCTGCTTGTTAATTGGTTTAAACCATAATCGAAACTCAAGGGCAATACAGCTAATACTCTATCTGTATTATTGATTTCTAAATAATGAGCGACTGACTTTGCACCTAGCACAATATTTTCATGGCTCAACATAATTCCTTTTGGTCTTCCTGTGCTACCTGAGGTATACAAAATAGCAGCAAGCGCGTTTTGATCTTGTTCCCATAGAGGATTAACAGAATAATTTTCTGATGATAAAAAGTCTCTCCAAGTGATTATTGACAGTGGCTGGCTGGGCAGTGGAGCTTGTGTTTTTTCATTTTTTTCATCAATAATTATGATGTTAGTTAAACAGGCAAAGTTGCTGAGTTTCGGCTCAATAGCTTTAAATCTAGCTTTGTTAGTAATTAAGCATTTTATTTGGCAGTCGTTGACAATATGCTCAACTTGCTGTGCTTTGAGGACAGGGTTTATTGGCACAAAGACTGCGCCGATCATTGAACAAGCAAACGTGCTAGTTACATTTTCAATAGTTTTAGTGAGGTATATACCAATACGGTCACCTTGGTTAAGGCCTAAGGTGATATATGCTTGGGATATTTGTCGTACTGTTTGACTCAGTTCCAGATAACTTAACTGACTCGTTTTAACTTGTAGGGCAATTGCACTTGGATTATTCCTTGCGCTATGACTTATCAGTTCATGAACAAAGGTAGTCATTTATCATCCTGAAAATATGAACCTGTTATTTTTCTATTAAAAAGTAAAATAACCAATTAGTTAGCTTTATATTTTGACTATAACCTTATTATGACAATGAATGTTACGTTGTGGCAAGCAGATTAATCGGTTCTGCTGGTTATATTTAGCTAATGCGCTATTTTAATCGGGATGATTTCCATGGCTGTTTGGAAGCCAATTTTGTAAAGCTCATATTTTTGCTCTTTACTCATTTTAAAATCAACAGCAGAGTGCTCGCCAATGTTAATCACTATGGTATTGTGCCAAAAGTTTTCATTAATATATTCGCGCGAAATAGTGGTCATGAATGTGCGAATTAACAAGGTAACATAGTTATAGATGGGGAAGAATCCGTTCACATTTAGGTTGTCATATTCGTGTTCTCCCCTTAAGCGAAAGCATAATACTGGAGTTCCTTGATGATCCCAGTCTCGATGCAGCGCATCTTCAGATAAAATACTGCCATCAACCATAATGCGTTTTCCAAAGGGTTTGAAACTAAAAACGAGTGGAATCGACATGGAAAATCGCACTGCTTTTGAGACCTTCATATCCGGTGTTAATTCAGCATCAAAAATTACCGGTTTTCCGTTAGTAACGTCGGTAGCGACTATGTGCAACTTTTTATTAAGTTGTGAAAAGGTTCTCCCTTGTAAGTGGCCATCAACCCATTGCTCAAATGCATCTCCTGAGCTGAGGCCTCCGTGGCGTATTAATTTAAGTAAAGAAAATTCTCGAAACTGATTATAGTTAGTTTGCAGTGCAATACTTTTAATTTCATGAAGGGACATACCAGAAGCATAAAAACTTGCAATGATACTGCCACCAGAGACGCCAACTAAATCATTAAAGGGGACATCGAGCAACTCTAATGCCTTCAGCACGCCTAAATGTGCGGGTAAACGGGTACCGCCACCAGCAAAAATAGGCACTATCTGTTTCGTCATTTAGCCACCTTACTGCTAGCACTCAGGATAAGCTTAAGTATGGACAATTTACGTTATTTTGCGACTTTAATTGCTATTAAAAATAATGATAAAAAATTAATTTTTGCGATACAATTAATTCAGATATAAATTTATGACTAGGCTCACAAAGGAAATCAATGAAAGCTTTGACGAAAATATTCCTAATAACTATATGTTTATTTACCTCGTTTACCCGTGCCGAATTTGTTGACGTAGTCGCTAAAATAAAACCATCAGTAGTTGGTATTGGTGTTCACACGCCAACAAGTAGACCGCAAAACATATTGAGAGGAACAGGTTTTGTCATTGGAGATGGCCGTTATGTCGTAACTAATGACCATGTTTTACCTGAGTTACTTGATGAGGCTTTATTGCAAAAGATGGCCGTTTTTATTGGCTCAGGTAAAAATGCGAAAGTAAGGCAGGCCGAAATTGTCGCTAAATCTAACCTCTATGATTTAGCTATTTTAAAAATTTCAGGGCCAGCATTACCTGCAATGTCTCTATCATCTGGCGATTTTTATGCTGATGGCAGTTATATTGCTTTTACAGGTTTTCCTATTGGGGCTGTATTAGGTTTATATCCTGTAACTCACCGAGGCATTATTGCTAGTGTTACACCTACAGTAGTACCCGCGGCATCAGCTGGCAAAATTAATTTAAAAATGCTTAAGCGCATGCGTAACCCCTATTTGGTTTATCAATTAGACGCAACAGCTTATCCGGGAAATAGTGGCAGCGCTATGTATGATATGAAAACTGGTCAAGTCGTTGGTATTATAAATAAAGTTTTCGTGCAACAAACCAAAGAAGGTGTGATAAGCAACCCTAGCGGCATTACTTATGCGATTCCTGTTAAGTATTTATACCAAGTATTAAAAGAGCATAATATTAAATTATAACAGGTCTGCTAAATGCTTTACTCATCGCCGGATCTTACTGATGCAAGTGCAACTGATTTCGCTAATAGTTGTTCAGCATACAAGCTTGATAGCGGTACTAATTCAATATTGTGTTGTTTAAGTGTTGGAATAAGCTTCGTTAATACTTTTATTGTTTCAGGGTGAGGGTGTGCAATAGCGATGGCTGTTTGTTTTTTCTGAGCAAAGTGTATTAATTGGGTGAATTGTTGATTTATATATTCATCGGTTAATTGATTATCTAAAAAGATATGACGAGCTCTGACGGGGACTCCCATATCCTGTGCCGCCTGTAACGCTTTTGAATCTGCGCTTGTCACACTGTCTAGAAAAAACAACTGTCGTTCCTTTAAAAACGCCATAGTCCAAGTCATTGGTTTATAAAGTTTTGTTAGGTAACTGCCCATGTGATTGTTAATACCAATGGCAAAAGGTATTTCAGCAAACGCATTAGTTAAACTGTTACGGATTTCTTTCTCGTTCATACTGCTTGTTAATGCACCAGGACCTAAGCGTTTACGATTATTAGCTTCCATCGGAATATGTATCAATACATCATGCGCTTGTTCTTGGGCTTTTAAAGCGAGTTTTTTACCATAAGTCGTGTGAGGTAAAATCGCGTAAGTAACATTACCAGGCAAGGTTAGTGCGTACTTGTCGGTATACCGGTAACCCATATCATCAATTACTATGGCAACTTGCGCAGGTTTTGCTACTGAATAAGCACTATAGAGAATACTAAAGGCAAGGTAAAAGACAAAAGGAAAAATTTTTAACACGACGTTCAAGGCAACCCTTAATTCATTAACTGGAAAAGTGTTCAGGAAAATATTATTACTATTCTATGACAATAAAAGAGTAGCAGTTTAAATTGGTAGTGTGTAGTGCTATTTAGCTTCAGCCATGTTTAAAAAGGATTTTTGCCAATGACTCACACTTGCAAGTAAACCGTTGGCTAGGATAACAGAGTCGATATCAAGCAAAAAAGTCAGGCTATTTACACCAAAATTTAGGGTTTACCGCTTTGCCCTGATGGCGAATTTCAAAATATAGTCCTGATTGTTCTTGACCACCACTTTGGCCCACCAAGGCAATAGGTTCACCTGTTTCGACTCGCTCACCGACAGATTTTAACAGCGTCTGATTATGAGCATATAAACTCATATACCCATTTCCATGATCTATTACGGTTAATAAACCATAACCTTTTAACCAATCAGAAAATAGCACAGTGCCATTATGGATGGTTTGCACTTGCTTGCCGATAGGAGCGTTTAGCAAAACCCCTTTCCATTTTAAGTAACCTTGTTTACGACTACCAAAACTATGACGTACACGACCTTTGACTGGCCATGATAATTTTCGCTTGAGTTTGCTTAAGCCGGTTAAGTCAATTTCCGCCTGTATTAGAGCGGCAAGCTTTTGTAACGCTTGGTTTAAGTTACTCTCTTCTGCTTTCAGTTTGTTAAGCTGCTGTTGACTTGATAATAGCTTTTTACTTAACCTTGCCAGAGTCTTATTACGCTTGGCTTTAGTTTCTTTTAGTTGGCTATCTTGGAGTATTTGTTCATTTTTCAATGCTTGTAATTGCTTTATTTGCGCTTGATGTTCTGTGGTTACTTGCAACAACTTAGCTAATGTTTGCTGAAATTTATCTATTTCTTTAGTACGAGCTTTGTTTAAATATTGATAATAACTGATAGTTCTTTGAATTTTTTCACTTTGGTCTTGGTTTAGCAGTAGCTTTAAATAATCGTGTTGCCCTGTGGTGTATGCTGAACGTAGTTGTTGCGCGAGTAATTGTTCTTGTTGGCGTTTTTCTCTATTTAACTGCCTTTTTTCAGTGACAAGTTGCGCAATTTTATCTTGAGTTAACTCAAGGTTATTCTCAAGGCCATTAATTGCTCTGGCTATTTTTGCTATAGCTAAATCATCTTGTTTTAGCTGCTTTTCTATCGAGGTTCTTTTTTTGTTGGTAGTAAATATATTGGATTGCTGTTTAGCGATAGCGCGTTGTACATCGTCAAGTTTAGCCTTGCTTTCTTGTTGTGATTTTTCATTGTTATCAGTGCTATCAGCGAGACTTTTTTGTGGCGCAAGTAAAAGCAAGCTCAAAAAGAATAAACTTGCTTTTACAGGGGGCTGTAGAGTACTAAAAAAAACAAAAGAGCGGAAAATCCAAGTCATGAAAATAAAGCTATCAATTTAAATAAATAAAAGAAGTGTCTTTATATCACTTATTTAGCCGTTACTTCAATAATTCCATTAATACGGAGCCTGTCATTTCTTCAGGTTGTTCCATGCCCATTAAATGTAACAGACTGGGGGAAATGTCACTTAATGCCCCTGTAGTCGCAGGCACTGCTTGGCGACCAACATAAATAAGCGGTACTGGCTCACAAGTATGAGCTGTGTGTGCTTGGCCCGAAACTTCATCTTGCATTTGTTCAGCATTGCCGTGATCAGCGGTTATTAGACATTCGCCACCTGTTTTTTCTAAAGCAGAAACAACACGACCAATGCATGTATCAACGGCTTCACAGGCTTGTACTGCTGCTTCAAAACTGCCAGTGTGTCCGACCATATCACCATTTGGATAATTACAGACAATAAAATCATATTGACCACTTTCAATTGCAGATACCAGTTTATCTGTTAACAGCGTGGAGTTCATTTCTGGTTGTAAATCGTATGTGGCAACATCAGGTGATGGTACTAAAATACGTTCTTCGCCGACAAATGTATCTTCTTTACCGCCGCTAAAGAAAAAAGTTACATGGGCATATTTTTCTGTTTCTGATATGCGTAATTGTGTCTTGTTATGTTTTTCTAACCATTCACCCATAACATTATTTAATGGCTGAGGTGCGAAAGCACAGCTAGCCTTAATGTCAGCCGCATACTGCGTTAACATGACAAAGTCACTTAGTTTAGGAGTTGCTTTACGAGCAAAGCCATCAAAGTTCTCTTCGGTAAAACAGCGACTAAATTGGCGAGCACGATCGGCTCTGAAATTCATAAAAATTAATGCGTCACCATCATTCACTTTGATTGTTTCACCGTTATCATTTGTTATTGCGCTTGCGCTGACAAATTCATCATTTTCATCACGCTGGTAAGCGGCTTCTAATGCGCTAAGCGCGTTATCATATTGGTGTAACCCTTCGCCGCTCACCATGACATTATAAGCAGCTTCTACACGTTCCCAGCGTTGATCTCTATCCATAGCAAAATAACGGCCAATCACTGAAGCAATTTGCCCTTCAGCTTCGCTTTCGGAAAACAATTGCTCAAATTTCTGCTGTGCTTTTTCAAGTGAGGCTGTTGCGCTACGTGGTGGGGTATCTCGGCCATCTAAGAAGGCATGTAGGTAAACCTTTTTTGCACCACGTGTTTTAGCAAGTTCCATCATAGCAAAGATATGATCTTCATGACTGTGCACTCCACCCGGAGATAATAAACCAAAAATATGTACGGCCTTGCCATTATTAACGGCTTTGTCTACGGCTTGGCAAAGCGCAGGTGTTTTATTAAACTCATTGTCTTCAATCGATTTTGTGATGCGTGTAAAATCTTGATAAACAATACGTCCCGCACCTAAATTGACATGACCCACTTCAGAATTGCCCATTTGTCCATCTGGTAGGCCGACAGCCATGCCAGAGGTATGAATTAGCATATTTGGATAAGTGGCCTTTAAATTATCGAGTACTGGTGTACGTGCTTTCAATATTGCATTAGAGCTTGCTTCTTCTCTGTAACCCCAACCATCTAATATCATCAGTACCGTAGATTTTTTATTCGCCATGAGTTTTCCTATCACTTAACTTGCCATCAAAATTTGAGTAAGCATTGTACACAGTGCTAGATAGTTATTCATTAAAGAAATGATCCCAAACGAGTTACTAAATTCTACGTAATAAAAAGCCTCTGACTTTGAATAAGCTCTTATTTACACACGTCTTGCGTGCATTTAGTTAATAGTTGCGTATAATGGCGGCCATTAAAATTTAGATAATAATGGTCAGCTTTTATGGAACAATTAATTACTTTTGCTAGCGATAACGGCATGTTAAGTGCTATATGGGTCGCGCTTGTTGTTATGATTATCGTCACAACAATAAAAATTCAAATGTCGCCAATTAAACAAATAAGTACTCAAGATCTAACTTTTTTGATGAACAGAGAAGAGGGAATTGCCCTTGATATCCGTAGCGATAAAGATTTTAAAACTAGCCATATTCTTGATGCGGTAAGCTTATCGAATGAAAAAATTAATAAAAATGGCTTCGTTAGCCTTGAAAAGCATAAAGCACAACCCATCATTGTAGTATGTAGTGCTGGTATTAGTGCGGTCAAAACTGCTAATGATTTATTTAAAGCCGGTTTTACGCGCGTAAGTGTCTTAAAAGGTGGTATGAATGCATGGATTAGCGCTGGTTTGCCGGTCAGCAAGAAATAAGCATTTATAACAAGAGATTAACCGCTATGACTAAAGTCGATATTTATACAAAAGCATACTGCCCTTATTGCACACATGCATTGGCGTTATTGAAAAGTAAGTCCGTTGCTTATCAAGAAATTAAAATTGATGGTGATATGACGTTGCGTGAAGCAATGATTGAGCGTAGCCAAGGTAGTTACACCGTGCCACAAATATTTATTGATGACGTTCATATTGGCGGTTGTGATCAGTTAGTTGCCTTGGAAATGAATAATAAGTTAGATACTTTATTATTAGCGAGCTAAATGCAGTTGCAATACAACTAAAATTAAATAGCGATGTATCAAAATAATTATGCAATTACTTTGATACATTATAATGAAAGATAATTTGGTTATTATAAAGTGATAATAACTAGGTCAAGATAAAACATATAGGAAGTCCCATGTCAGATGAAAACCAAGTAGAGCCAAGCGAAGCAACTGAGCAACAAGCAGCACCTGAGTTTGCTATTCAACGTGTTTACACTAAAGATGTTTCATTTGAAACACCTAATTCTCCAGCTGTATTCCAGTTAGAATGGAAACCAGAAATAAAATTAGACCTTGATACTCGTTCTAATAAGGTTGCTGAAAATACTTATGAAGTTGTATTGTCAGTAACGGTTACTGCAACGGTTGAAGATAAAGTAGCCTTTTTGGCAGAAGTACAACAAGCGGGTATTTTTACTATTGGTAATTTACCAGAAGCACAATTAGCTCATACCATCGGTGCTTTCTGTCCAACAACTTTATTCCCATATGCACGTGAAACAGTTGCTAGTTTAGTAAACCGTGGTTCATTCCCACAATTTAACTTATCACCAGTTAACTTTGAAGGTTTATACGCTTCTTATGTTCAGCAACGCGCTGCACAAGCCAACGTACCTGAAAGCACAGAAACTCACTAATTCAGTTATGCATTGTTTAAATAAGAGCAGCAAATATTGCTGCTCTTATTTTTTGTTAAACTAAAAAAGTAGGCTGTAAATGACACTTTCTGCAAAAATTACTGTACTAGGTGCGGGTTCATACGGCACCGCGCTAGCTATTTGTTTGGCTAGAAATGGCCATCAAACTGTTTTGTGGGGACGTGATGAAAGTCATGTTCAAGCAATGGCTCAGACAAGGCAAAATTCTAAATATTTAGCCGATTATGAATTTCCAGAAAACTTACAGCTTGAAAGTGATTTAAATACTGCTGTTCAAGCAAGTGATAACATCCTTGTTGTCGTGCCAAGTCATGCTTTCTCTGACATGCTTGAGCAGATTAAACCTATGCTTAACCGTCATGCAAAAATAGCTTGGGCAACTAAAGGTTTGGATCCTGACTCAGGTGATTTATTACAGATTGTCGCACGAAAGATACTGGGTGAAAATATTTCACTGGCCGTACTTTCTGGCCCTACCTTTGCCAAAGAAATGGCGGCTGGTTTACCCACGGCTATTTCATTATCTTCAAAAGATGATGCATTCGTTGCTGAGTTATCTGATTTATTGCATTGTGAGAGGCGCTTTCGCGTTTATTCCAATAAAGATTTTATTGGTGTACAACTTGGCGGAGCGGTTAAAAATGTTATCGCTATTGCTGCTGGCATGGCGGATGGCATTGGTTTTGGGGCAAATGCAAGGACGGCCTTAATTACTCGTGGTTTAGCTGAAATGACTCGCTTAGGTTTAGCGTTAGAAGCCCAGCCAGAAACCTTTATGGGCATGGCAGGTTTAGGTGATCTAGTACTTACCTGTACAGACAATCAATCACGTAATCGTCGTTTTGGCCTAGCCTTAGGGCAAGGTGTTGAAGTCGAGCAAGCAATAATAGATATTGGTCAGGTGGTTGAAGGCTACCGTAATACCAAAGAGGTCTATATGCTTGCACAACGAAAAGCTGTAGAAATGCCTATTGTTGAACAAGTTTACCAAGTGCTTTATCAAAATAAAGATGCTAAAGCTGCTGCTGCGGACCTATTGTCACGTGATAGAAAGTTTGAATAAGTTAGTCTTATAGAAAGAAGAGGCAATAAAGCCTCTTTCATTTAAACTGCGTTCGGAAAACCTAATTGCCGCCAGGCATCGTAAACAATCACTGCTGCTGCATTTGATAAATTCATACTACGACTATCTTTTAACATAGGGATACGAATTTTATCTTCATCAGGTATTTGCATACGAACATCTTCAGGTAAACCATGGGTCTCAGAACCGAATAATAAATAGTCTCCCTCAGTAAATTGAACATCGCCATAAAAGTTATTGGTTTTTGTCGTTATAGCCAATACACGTTTAGGCTGTTCTTTCTCTTTAAAAGCAGTAAAGCTAGCATGGCGTTGTATTGCGGCAAATTCATGATAATCTAATCCAGCTCGACGTAACTTTTTATCATCTAAATCAAAGCCTAATGGTTCGATTAAATGTAACCTGAAACCTGAATTGGCGCATAGGCGAATAATATTGCCAGTATTGGGGGGAATTTTAGGCTGAAAAAGTACGACATCTAACATAACAATAATCACAGTGATAAATTTTTGTTATTATAACGAGTATTGATGAATTCTTGTAAGTTTTTCTTAAAGGGTAATTATGGCAACGGCTATTAATTCAAGCAATGACTATGCTTTTTGGGTGCGTTTAGCAGCCATATCCTCTAGCAGTGTTGCCTTAATCTTGGTGGCTATTAAGCTTTACGCATGGTTGGTGACTGATTCTAGTGCTATGTTAGCGTCAACCACTGACTCTATTTTAGATTTATTCGCTTCGGTAATGAGTATTGTAATATTGCGTTTTGCCTTAGCTCCAGCTGATAAAGAGCATACTTTTGGTCATGGCAAAGCAGAAAGCTTAGCCGGATTAGTGCAGGCATCATTTGTTTTAGGCTCTGCAATTATATTGATTTTTAGTGGCGTTTCCCGTTTACTTAATCCGCAGGTGATTGTGCGAAGTGAAGTGGCGATTTGGGTGACTATTGTTGCTATTGCATTAACTTTATTACTGGTGGTTTTTCAGCGATTTGTTATTAAGCGCACTGGCTCAATCATTATTAGTGGTGATGCTTTGCATTATCAATCAGATCTATTGCTTAACTTAGGTGTGCTTGCTGCGATTATTTTAAGTCAAGGTATATGGATATCTGCTGATGGTGCTTTTACTATTGCTGTGGCTTTGTATCTAATGTTTGGCGCGGCACAAATTATGGTGCAAAGCGTTAAGCAATTGATGGATCATGAATTGAGTGATGAAGAAATCTCGCAAATAAAAAATATTGTTAAAGCCAATGAAAAAGCAATGGGGATTCACGAACTTCGTACAAGGCAGGCAGGGGCACAGCGCTTTGTTCAGTTTCATTTAGAACTGAGTGATGATTTATCTTTGTTTGAAGCTCATGCCATTGGAGATGCAATTGAAGAAAAAATTTGTCAAGCGTTAGCGCCTTGTGAAGTGTTCATTCATCACGACCCTAGCTCTGTGGTGCAAAGCGAGATTACCAAGCAGACTAAGAGCCATAAATAATCAGTGTTAATTATTGGCCTCCCATATAAAGTAGTTTAGCTGTGTAGTTTAAACCAAGTTAATATATGTAGCAGAACTTCCTCGCGCATTACATCACTTTCAATAAATAACTCATGGTAGGCTCCAGTAATTACAACGGGCTTACCCTGTGGGCATGACTGTGGCTGAAGGTGATGTAACTGTTGACAAAAGTCGTCTTGAGCTTCGTTATCTACCACAGTATCATCACCAGCTTGTAAAACCTGTATTGGTGTCGTTAGCTGCTGTAATTGAGAAAATAAGATACTTTGAGATTTAATGCCCTGATGTAACCAGTTAACAGTCACACCGCCAAGCTGCACCTCGGGGGTTTCTTGATATAAATTCACGAAACTCTGATAACGTATTCGACTATGAGATAATTGGTTTTGGTTAAAGGCAGTTACTTGATAATCATTCTGACCAAGAAAGTACCAAGGTGTATCACTTAACCAATGATTTAGTGTGTTACCTGCACTGATTAAACCTTTAGCAATGACACTTGGTATTGGTCCGCTGCTAAACCCCATCATAGGTGAAGACAGTACTGCAGCTTTTATCTTATTTTGGAATCTTTGCATATATCGTGAGGCAATTAGGCTGCCCATTGAATGAGCAAGTATAAACGGCTTCTCTTGACAAGCAACATTGACGATGTTGTCAATAAAGTAACTTAAGTCATGCTCATAATCTGCGAAAGTAGCAACATAACCCTTGTATGGATTTGCAATTAAGCGTTCGGATAACCCTTGGCCTCGGTGGTCGAGTATAAAGTTACTATAACCTTGTTGGTGTAGGTCATAACTTAACTCTTGGTATTTAAGGTAAGTCTCACTACGGCCAGGGATGATAACAATGCACTGTTGATTATCATTCGCTTGAAGAAATTGGGCATAATTAATACGAACCTTATCTAAGCTATCAAAATGCGAAAAGTGACCTTGCTGCCAAAAGTGGTGTATTTCTTGAGAAAAGGCCTGCGATAATTGCTGCTCTTGCATAAATTGAGTGCTCTTGCTGTTGGTATACTTTTGAGGAGTTTGTATATCGCTTGTTTCGCTAGCGAGCAAGACAAAACTAGTAAGTAATTGAATCAATATAAAATTCAAGAAAAAATTTTTATAAGGACTTTTTTTTATTGGCATAGTATATGTTGATTCAATAATGCTTGTTATGTCAACTTATCTGTAAAGGCAATTTAATATTTACTATTAAGCCAGCACTTTTATCAGTATGAATATCGTTAATGTTTTCCGCGCTAATTGTACCATCATGGGCAATGATGGCTTGTTTGGCAATAGCTAAGCCTAGTCCTGTGCCACCCGTTTGCCTATCACGAGCAGTATTTACACGATAAAAAGCGGTGAATAGTTGTTCAATCGCCTGTTCTGGCACTCCTGAGCCTTGATCGCTAATGCTTAGTGATATTAGTTGCTCTTCATGTTCGCTAATATTCTCCAACCCTACTTTGACCTGAGATCCTTCAGGACTGTATTTAATGGCATTGATTAACACGTTACTAATAGCACTAGTTAAAAGAGCACTATCTGCGGAAATTTGCAGAGTCTTTTTTGGAGGTATATTGATAACAAGTTCGATGATAATATTTTTTTTATCAGCGACAAATTGTGCATCTTTAATTATATTATTAAGTAACAAGATAAAGTCAAATTGCTCTCGTTGTAATTTCTGCACCGTATTTTCTAAGCGAGATAATATCAATATTTCAGCTAACATATCGTCCAAACGGGTAACTTCCAATTGACATCGTTCTATATATTGTTGGCGTATTTCTTTGTGATCATTATTCTCTCCAACTAAAGCTAATGCCATGTGCAACCGTGTTAATGGCGAACGTAGCTCATGCGAAACATCGCCAAGTAAACGTTGCTGTGCACTTACGTTGTATTCTAATTGCTCCGCCATTTGATTAAAGCTTCTAGCTAGTTCACCTAATTCATCTTTGCGAGTACTCAGTGCATGCACTCGTGTAGATAAATTCCCTTTTGCTAATGCTACCGTTGCTTTTTTAATGGTTAAGACTGGTTTGCTTAACGATCTAGCTAATAACCAAGATAAAATAAAACTAATAGCGATTGTAACGGCTAGACGTAACCATATCGGGAGCTCATCAAGTAGTTGAGTAAAGCTTTTTCTTGATTGACGCTGTGAGAGGTAGATCTGATAACTTTGCTTTTTCAACGTGATAAGCAAAGGACCTGTCAAACGGCTATGCGCAATTGAAACACTCTTTATCTCATTAGTTTGATTGCTATTAATGTAATTAATAATACTTTCTTGTTGTTTTGGGGGCAGGGGAAAAGCACTTTGCACAGGTGCATTTTTCTCATCAGCTTTTACCCAAATATTACTGCCTCTATGTAATAGTTTTCTATTGTTTAAAAGTGTCGATAGTTGGCTATTACTTCTGCGTTTAAATCTCTGTTTAACTAGTTTTAATTGTTGAACATCCTCAAGGTTGATTTTCTCTATTTTAGCTTTAGTAAATTTATCATCTAAAAATTGCATGCTGATAAAACGGGTACCGAAAATGGCAGTTAAGGCAATAAACCAAAAGCCAAGAAATAGTTTGATACTAAATGAAGACAAATAAACCGTGAGTCGATTTAATGTCATATTGAATCCCCTTCAATAAATAAATAGCCTGCACCACGAACGGTTGTAATTTTTTCATCTTTGCAAACAACTAATAACTTACGGCGTATGTTGCTAACGTGTACATCGATACTTCGATCAAAGGCGGCTAATTTTCGGCCAAGCACTTCTTCAGATAAGCTAGCTTTACTGACTATTTTACCAGCTTGCTGCATAAGTAACATAAGCACATGGTATTCAGTACTGGTTAATACCAGAGGCTGTTGTCTGCATGTTACTTTACGGGTAGCATGCTCGAGAATTATTTCATTAATAGATAAGTTTAGAGGTTCTTTTTGATCACTTACCTGATGTGCTTGTACTAAATTGATGCGTCGCAAAATAGCATTAATACGTGCTAAAAGCTCTTGGTGGTGAAAAGGCTTAGCAAGGTAATCATCAGCACCTAACTCAAGGCCTAATACCTTATCATTGTTATCACCTTTGGCTGTTAACATTAAAACAGGGGTGTGATGAGCAGGCCCAAGTGCTTTAAGTACCTCAAAACCATTCAGTTTTGGCATCATTACGTCAAGTAGAATAATGTCAAAATGCATATCGAGGGCATGTTCTAAGCCACTTTGACCATCAAAGCAGCAGTGGACTTCAAAATTATAAGGAGTTAAGTAATCACGCAATAACTGTGCTAATTCGTGATCATCATCAATAATCAAAATACGTTTATTAGGCAAAGGTAACTTCTCCCTCTTGCAACTCATTCTATGATTAATCATTTTACCCAATTCTAATGATATTAGCTGTTGTCACTATTGAACTTTACTTAACCTTTACATTGGCTTTGCGTTTCTTTGCAGTAAGTTATTTATACTGAATGTTACTTAGTAATCAATTTACTATTTATTAATGACTTAAAGAGGCCATAATTATGAATGACAACTATATCAATCAAAAGCTAATCGATGCAAAAAGTAACTATAAAACGGCAATAATGCCATTAGTAGCGTTTACTGTAGCACTTTTATTTAGCCAAACAAGTTATGCAAAAGAGCATACAGAGGTTAGCTCAAGTCAAATGAGTGACGTTAAGGGAGCTAAGTACTCTCGCCACAATAAAATGAAACATATGATAAAAAAATTGCAACTAGACTCAGAGCAACAAGCACAAATTAGAGCAATTAGAAAATCAGCGAAAGTAAAAAACAAGTCCAGTATTGACTCATTGAAACGTTATCATAAAGAACTGAATCTACTGATTAAAGCAGAGCATTTTGATGTAGAAGCGGTTACTGCATTACACAATGCTAATCAAGCGAACATGACCCAAATAGCGGTAACTAAGGCTAAAACTCGCCATAAAATTTTGCAGGTTTTATCGGAAGAACAGCAAGTTAAATGGTTCAGCATTACAGAAAGGTATCAAGAAAAAAGAATGAATTTGAGCAAATAATAATTGCTAATAAAAGAAATTATGCGCGTAAGCTAAATGAAAATATTTTACTCATTTGGCTTTCTATTGCCTGCTCATTTCTTTTAGCTGGTAGAAAACGCCATTTTCTTATTGCAGCGCGTATAGCACTTTTGAAGTAATTGACACGGCTTTGTTGAGCAAACTTAATGTCTTTAACTTGTCCATATTCATCAATAGTAAAGCGTACTTTCACTTCTATTTCGATACCCTTACGTTTAGCTAAACTTGGATAAACAGGGTCAACCGATTTGAGTTGCTTTGCGCCATGCCACACAGTTTCATTGTCAAGTTGAAAGTTACTCTTGGTATGGCTAGGTAAACGAGTTAAATCATTGCCTCCAGAGTATTGCTCATTATTAAGTGCCAACGTTAATAGCTGTTGTTGATATGGATTTTTCATTGCTGAGCTTTGATGAGCTGAATCGGTGCTTTGAAAAGCAAGCTGAGCAATAGCATTACTTGTAGAGTTAACATCCAATGGCGTTGACGTTGTCTCGTCATAATTTGCTGTTTGTTTGTTTATTACTTGAATGGCTTTAGTTGCTCGAGCAATGGTCTTTTCAATTGAAGTATTGCCTTTAAACTTTCTCGGTGAAGTTTTTAAATTAGGACTGACTCTACTAAAATTTTCTGCTAATAATTGATTTGCTGGTTGTTGCTGGGCTAGCAGCTCAACATTACCTTTTGGCATTGTTGCTTGATAGATGTCCAACTGCTGTTTCTGCTCAACAGTATTAATGGGAGCACTTTTTATCAACAGGTCAGTCTTTGCATTCGTTTGTCTAATTGCTAACCTGGAATTATCCGGTATCTCCAGGCTTTCATCCACTATAACGTCTTGAGTATTATTATATGCACCCATATTTAATGGTGTAGTTTTCGGGAGTTGTTTAACAATTTGCTCATCTACTTCACTAAAATTCGTAACATCAGCTAGTTCAGCACTTTCCTCTGAACTTAATAGTTGTTGTGCTATTGAGGTCACTTTATAGTTATTTTGGGAAATACGGCTGAACTGGGTATTATCAACAGAGGTGCTGTCTAATTGGATGTTTGTTAATAAGTTATCTTTTGGCGTGTCAATATTAGATGAAAAACTTGCTTGTTGATTATTACCTTGCCATTGATTTGGTAAAGAGTTGTTTATGAGTTCATAGTTGATTAACTGGTTACTGGAAATTAAAGAGATTGACAAAATAATACTGATAGCAGCAAACCACTTGCTGATATTATTACTTGGCGCACAATGATGATCGACTAAACGTAATACACGTTCTTTTAAATCACCTCCAGATGCAGCCATTGCCATACTTGGTATCGTGTGAGTATGTCTTTGCGCGCACAATGAAGCAGTATCTGCAAGCGTATGAGCATAGGCAATAGGATCTCCGCAATGTTGAACGGCAATATCATCACTACAGTATTCACGTTCATTGCGCATTTGTTTTGCTACCCAAGCAACACTCGGGTGAAAGAAAAACAATAATTCCACTAAGGTTTGTAAGAAATTTACTAGGTAGTCATAACGTCGAATATGAGCGAGTTCATGCAAAAGTAGCATTTCTAGTTGGGCAGAATTTAGCCCTGTTACCATGCTTGCAGGGAGTAAAACTACAGGTTTTAGCCAACCTATAGCCATTGGTACATCGACCTTCAAAGATATCAACAACTTCGGTGTTCTAGTTAGGTTGATTTGTTTGGCTAACGCATTAAAACGATTCAATAGTTCAGTATTTGGTATTAAGTGCGCCTGCTTGGGTAGATGATTTACATTATGTATTTCAATTAATAACTTACTTGCTAATATCGTAATGGATATTAACCACAGTAATGCGATGTAAGGCAATAAATAAGCTAAAATTGATGGTAATAATTCTTGGTAAGTAGTTAACAGGTTTTGCTGAGTGAGCTCATTTACTAAACTCGTTAAAGGGATTGTTACTGTATTATTAGCAACCAAAACCGTTTTACTAGGGTAAATGAATAAAAAAGTAGTCACAGCGATAAGCAGATTAGCCAGCATAGCAATACTTGATAACGCATAGCGTAATCGAGACTTACTTTTATCAATAATTAACAAGGCCGATTTTAATACGGTAGCCACTAACAACCCTTGCCATAAAAAATGCAATAAAGTCAGCGATAAACTGTATAAAAATGGGTTTGATAATAATTGTTCAAACATAATTAATAGCTAATGTTCTTCTAATGAATTAAGCAACTGTCGAATATCATTAATTTCTTGAGCACTGGTTGAGTCATCAATTGCACGCATAACTAATTTTGATGTAGAGCCACCAAAAGCTTTACTGATGAGATC
>Ga0114909_1000198_pt1 | contig 46218 bp, 42 predicted proteins | sample MalvireepMed_906_FD_87290 | JGI IMG/M metagenome (GOLD analysis project Ga0114909, IMG submission 87290) | Marine viral communities from the Global Malaspina Expedition - Malaspina viral metaG DeepMed_906 | ecosystem: Environmental > Aquatic > Marine > Oceanic | place: Mediterranean Sea...
GTATAGCAAGATTAAACGCTATTTTTCGCAGCCTCTGGAGACGCAGTCACAGCAAGCAAGAAAAGTAGCGTTTAATCGAGCGCGTTTCCTATGCTGTATCAATTTTATTGAGGTTCTACTGTAGCTCAATAGAATATAAAAAGCCCAGTAATATAACATTACTGGGCTTTTTTAAAGCAAATGATTTTTAATGACGCTTAGTAAGACAGCTCAGCACGGCGGTTTTGTGCATAAGCATCTTCGGTGTTGCCAGCCGCTGCAGGACGTTCTTCACCATAGCTAATGACACGGATGTTGTTGGCGGCGACACCCTGAGCAGCAAGATAATTACGTGCTGCTTGGGCACGTCGCTCACCGAGTGCCATATTGTATTCACGGCTACCGCGCTCATCAGTATGACCTGCGATAACGACACCAGCTGCTGGGTTTGAGTTTAATAGGCTCACGTGTTGGTTAAGGACACTCGCCGCTTGCGCAGTGATTTCGCTGCTATCAAAAGCAAAGTAGACAACCGCTTGTAAGTTTTCAGCACCAGTAATGACAGCGGCTGAGTTATCAACGATGACGGCACCATTATAGCCAACTTGACCACCTGGAATACCTAGCGGCGCGACCACAACCTCTGAGGTAGCACGTTTAGTCGCACAACCTGTAGTGAGTGCAACGGCGCTTGATAGTACAGCTAAAACAGCGATCTTAGAAAAACTGATTGACATGACGAGCTCCTAAAATTTTAATTAAATTTATTTTTTAAACTGCTTACGATAAAACTCAGGCAATCTTTAGACATCATATACTAACTGTTAATTTATGTAAGTAGTTTTACTGTAAATAACGATAGATATGTAACGTATAGTCAATCCTAAATAAAACAGATACATTATATATCAAGGTGGAACTGGTCTAAATTTTCCTTGCGTGCTGTGCCTACGCAGACAGAGGCTGCGAAAAATTTATCCCAGTCCCACTGTATCGCTTTTATACTGAATTCACTATATCACCAGCGGTATTTGCCCCAGTTTTCAGGATTGGCCCAGTAATCAGCATTGAGCCAATTCGGTAGCTGTTTATAATCATATAAATTGAACTGCCAAAGCGCCGCTGATACAGTGGAAGACGTGATGGATTCAATATCACTAATATCTAAAGATGGCTCGCTTAAGATATCAAATGGCGTAAATCCATAAGGTTTCAAATCAATGGAACTATCAAGTGCAACCAGCAAGTGTGCTGCATAAAGATCACGATAACGCATGAGGGCAGGGATGTATTGATGTAACAGCTCTTGTGAGAGGGTGGGTAGCCAAAAGCAAGCAAGCTCGTATCGTTCAAGCACAGGCTGTTTAGCAAGCTCTGATAAAGTGGAGACGTGCCATGCTTCAGCTGATACGTTATTATCATCTTTAACATTCGTATCTTTAATATGTGTAGTTTTCTTGAGCTGTGTTTGCAGAGTTGATAATTCTGTTTTGTCGTGTGCTACCCATAACAGCTGAGTAGTGTCATCAGTCTGTCTAGTCATCGTTTGTGCTTGTTTATCAAGTGAGTTATCAAGCGAAGGCATGAGAGCATCAACATACTCTATCAGTAGAGGTAACGTGATCTTTGAGTATTTGGCAGTGTGTGTTGTCATATAATAAGCCGTTTATGAAAGGTGAGTTATTAGTGCGCCTATTAAATCATTTTCATCGGCATTATCCAATTGATAACGTGAGCCAATTGTTGATTTAATCATTCATATAGAGGCTAACCAACACACATGAATGTATACGAGGAAATGTATATGAAGGATAAACTCAGTTATCTCGATGCCCATACTTGAAATATAAGGATTTAGGTCAATCTACCTATAAGCAGGAAACCATATATAACATGCGCCCGTTGTGACTTTCATTGTGACTTTGAGCGCCATAAACGTTGCTATCAAGACGAAAGCTATAATGCGAATAGCAAAACAATAACACTCATAACATATCATCAATAATAATAGGAAATTACCATGTCTACTGCTGAAACCGATGCTCAGATCATCAACCCTGAAATGCCAGATGTACCCCCACATGCACCAAGTAAAATTAATCTAAAGGATTACCAAAAACCAAGTTTTGATGTGGAAACGGTCCATTTGGACATTAAGCTGTTTGAAGATTATGCTCAGGTAAATAGTACGCTTAAGATGGTACGCCAAACCATAGGGGATATTGTCTTATTTGGCGAATCGTTAGAGCTGCTGTCTATTATCATGAATGATAAAGCGTTAACATCTGAGCACTACCAGCAAGAAGATGGCAAGCTAACGATTTATGAAGCACCTGATGAGGTTACCTTAGACATTCAGGTACGTATCTGCCCGCAAACTAACACCGCGCTTGAAGGTCTATACATGGCAGGTAGTGGTGACGACACGATGTTTGTGACTCAGTGCGAACCAGAGGGTTTCCGTAAGATTACTTTTTATCCTGATCGCCCTGATGTACTCGCGATATTTACCACTCGACTGGAAGCCGATAAGCGCTATCCGACGTTATTGGCTAACGGTAATTTAGTTGAAGCAGGCGAGGTTGCTGATGCGCCAGAGCGTCATTATGCGATTTGGCAGGATCCAACCAACAAGCCCAGCTATTTATTTGCCTGTGTTATTGCTGATTTGGATGTATTGACAGACTCTTATACGACCAGCGAAGGTCGGGACGTATTACTTGAGGTTTACGCAAAATCTGCCGATATCGATAAATGCGATGTTGGTATGCAAGCCTTAAAAGACGCCATGAAGTGGGATGAGGTCAATTACGGCCGAGCCTATGATTTAGATCGCTATATGATTGTGGCAGTCAGTCAGTTCAATATGGGCGCAATGGAGAATAAGGGTCTTAATATCTTTAACACCGCTTGTGTGTTATCTAGCCCTGAGACCACTACTGATGCGCGCAGTTTTAGCGTAAAAGCCATTATTGCTCACGAATATTTTCACAACTGGACGGGCAACCGTATTACTTGCCGTGATTGGTTCCAATTGTGCTTAAAAGAAGGTTTTACCGTCTACCGTGACCAATCATTTTCAGCGGATCAGCAGTCAAGTGCGGTACAGCGTATTGATGATGTGGCGACCTTGCGTGCACATCAGTTTGCAGAGGATGCAGGCCCATTAGCACATCCTGTACGTCCAGAGAGCTTTGTTGAGATTAATAACTTTTATACGACGACCGTCTATGAGAAAGGCGCTGAAATCGTACGAATGATTGCGAACACATTAGGGCCGGATGATTTTCGCAAAGGAACAGACGAGTATTTCCGTCGTTACGATGGACAAGCGGTCACGGTAGAAGACTTTTTATCAGCCCTTAGCATCACTGATGACAAAATCGAGGACTTTATCGACTGGTATCGTCAGCCAGGTACGCCAGTGGTATCGGGCTCTCAAACTTATGATAGTGCAGCGCAGACATTAACGATTACCTTGAACCAGCAAACACGTCATGTGAAAGGCTTTGATGCACCAAAACCGTTGCCGATACCTGTAGCAACCGCACTGTTTGATAAAGATTCAGGCGCTATCGTCGCTGAGCGTATGTTATTGCTTGACGAGGCGACGCAAACGTTTGTGTTTGAAAATATTGCAAGTGAGCCTGTTGTGTCTTTACTGCGTGATTTTAGTGCGCCAGTACAGCTCAACTATGATTACCAAGATGCAGACTTAGCATTTTTGCTCAAGCATGAAACCAATGGGTTTAACCGCTGGCAAGTCACCCAAATGCTAGTCAACCGTATTTTACTGCAAAGCCAAGGTGCGAAGAGCAGTCCTGATGTGTATTTAGAAGCCTTGGCACAGACGTTGCCCGTTTTAGCAGCTGATGATGCGATGCTGGCTGCACGATTACTTGATATTCCATCAGCGCAAGAGCTGGCTTCTGCTATTCCTCAAGACTACGATCCGGTACTAGTGAAAGAGCAGCGCGATGGGCTATATCAGCAAGTAGCAGATAAATTAAAAGATCAATGGGCTACGTTGTACAATGATCTGCCAATGCAGTCTTATGAAGACAGTGCTCAAGCTCGAGGCATTCGTGCGCTGCGTAATGTGGTGCTTGATATGGCACTGACTGCTAACGTCGAAGGTGCAGCCGACTGGGCACAACAGCAATATGATCATGCTAGCTGTATGACAGAGCGTTTTGGTGCATTAAAAGCAATGGTCAATCATCAGCTGCCAAAAGCCAATGATTATTTGACCGATTTCTATAAGCGTTTCCAAGCAAACGATCTGGTGATTGATTTGTGGTTCAGTGTGCAAGCCGCCGCTGATGATGTGACACCTGATGTTATCAAGTCGTTAATTGCGCATACCGATTTTGATTGGAATACCCCTAATCGTGTCCGTTCAGTTATCGGTGCCTTTAGCTCGCAACCAACAGTACTATGGACAGCAGAGGGTCTGAAGATGTATACAGACGTGATCAAAAAACTCGATGATGCCAACCCTGTATTGGCGTCGCGACTGCTACAAGTGCTGGCACGTTGGAATACGTTGGCTGAACCACGTCGTCAAATGGCGCATGAGCAGCTAACAGACTTGCGCAAGAACGTTGCATCTAAGCATGTGCTTGAAAGCTTAGAGAGTGTATTAGGTGCTGCAAATAGCTGATTGATAATAGCTAGGAAATAATTTAGCTGTAGTATTAACTTTAAAATAAAGCCAACCTCAAACTAGAGTTGGCTTTATTTAATTGTGCGTATAGCATTAATTGTCATTAAGAATTAAGCTGCTCAAGAAAATGTTTTTCTTAAAATTCTCCCAATAAAAAGCCCCTTTCGTATCAGTACGAAAAGGGCTTTCTAGTTTTTGCTTGACGATATACTATCGTTAATGGCTATTAGCGGTTTGGTAGCACATCTTTTACCATATCACGCAAGCCGCGCAATGCGGTGACAGTGCTATCCCAGTCTAGACAGCCATCAGTGATAGATTTACCGTACTCAAGCTGACTTAAATCAGCGGTTAGTTTTTGATTGCCGCCTTTTAGGTGACTCTCAATCATCATGCCGATGATTGATTTATTACCATTTTGAATTTGCTCAGCGACGTTTTGGATAACCATCGGCTGTAAGTAAGGATCTTTACCTGAGTTGGCATGGCTTGAGTCAATCATGATTTTGCCATTGGTTTTGCCTTTTGCCAGTTCGTTCTCAACTTGAGCAACTGCCGTTTCATCATAATTAGGCTTGCCATTACCACCGCGGAGTACCACGTGTGCGTAAGGGTTGCCTTTCGATTTGATGATAGAGACCTTACCATCTGAGGATAGACCTAGGAAGCTATGACCTTCTTTAACCGCCTGCATCGCATTGACAGCAACCGTCATACCGCCGTCAGTACCGTTTTTGAAGCCAACTGGGCAAGATAAGCCTGAGCTCATTTCACGGTGTGTTTGGCTCTCGGTAGTACGTGCGCCAATCGCTGACCAGCTAATTAAATCCTGCATGTACTGCGGCGTATTTGGATCAAGGGCTTCAGTCGCACAAGGCAAGCCTTTTTCATTGAGATCAAGCAATAACTTGCGAGCAGTACGCAAGCCTTTTTCGATATCAAAGCTGTCATTCATGTCAGGGTCATTAATCATACCCTTCCAACCGACCGTGGTACGAGGTTTTTCAAAATAAACACGCATGACCACAAATACGCTGTCTTCGATCTCTTTTGCCAATACGGCTAAGCGATCGGCATACTCATGGGCCGCTTTAATATCGTGGATAGAGCAGGGTCCAATGACCACAAACAGACGCTTGTCTTTACCGTCCAAGATATTTTGGATCGTTTGGCGACCGTTTAGTACGGTTTTGTATGCATCGTCTGATAGAGGCAGCTCAGCTTTTAGCTCAGCGGGAGTAATCAAAGGAATAAATTTTTCAATATTCACGTCGTCAATGTCTGCATTATGGGTAACTGATGTTGTCATGGTTATATATCGTCTAGCTGATTTATAGGAATATTCATTATGCGGACAAAAGTGTTGGTTGACAAGGGTAGTCCGGTAGTTAATTGACTGATAACTGGAATGAGGAAACTAAAACTTAGTTATACTTGCGCATGATTAAGGTTATATTTGAATTCGCAAATGCACGTTTGGTATTTCGTTTTTCTGTCTATTAATAAGGATGAATTAAATACTGGGTGCTTAACGCTCAGATTTTATGCGTGAATTTAGCTATTTGTATCATCGTCACGTATGATAGCGACCGCGGTGGCTTTATGATTGCGCACTAAAACGATTGCACACTAAAACATGAATGCCAAAAAATAGACACAGATAAAATGTGTATGTCATCAACCTCTATCATTGATTGACTGTGTTATATTTTACAACAACGATTTATTTTATTTGTATATCTTCAATATTGAGAGCTTGTCATGACAGATTCTGCTACGTCTCATCCACATACTGATTCCATCAGCCAAACAGAGACGGATTTTAATAAACCTAAAACGACTGCCACACCGCTAGTGATAGCCATTGTCGCAGGTGAAGTGTCAGGTGACAGTTTAGGCGCAGATTTTATGCAACAGATGAATAATCTGCGTGATGACATCGTTTGGGTAGGCGTGGGCGGCACTAAGATGCAAGCGCAAGGATTGCAAAGCATTTTTCCATTAGAGCGTTTGGCAGTGATGGGTCTGGTTGAAGTCATGGCGCAGCTACCAGATTTGCTCAAAGCACGCCGCGAGCTATTGAGTGCGTTTAAGACAGCCAATATCGATTGGTTTATTGGTATCGATGCACCTGATTTTAACCTACGGGTCGCTAAAAAACTCAAGCCACAAGGCGTGTTCTGTGTGCAATATGTCAGTCCTTCTATTTGGGCATGGCGTGAGTCGCGTATCCATAATATTAAAGCGGCAACCCATTTGGTATTGTGCCTATTCCCATTTGAGCTACCGGTTTATGAGCGTCATAATCATCCGGCGATCTGTGTGGGGCATCCGTTGCTACGAACCATTGATCAAGCATTGATAGACACGCCAATCAATCAGCGCCGTAGCGAGCTGGTCTGGCACAATGATGGTTTACAGCAGTTTTTTATTGAACGGTTTGATGATGTCAGCCAGCTTATCTGCGTGATGCCTGGCTCTCGGCGTGGCGAGATTACCGCTATCTTGCCATTGATGCTTGACGGCATTCAAAAGCTCATATTATTAGACCCAAAGCTGTGTTTTATCATTCCAACGGTTGATCAAAATCACCAATATATTGTGCAAGAAGTCATTGATCAATGCTCAGAGCAGCTGCGGGCGGCTATTGTCGTCGTTTATGATGATACTCAGCGAGAGTTTAGTCAGCATGCGATGGCAGCGTCAGATATCGTGATGCTAGCTTCTGGGACAGCAACATTGGAGGCAATGCTGCTTGAGCGTCCGATGGTGGTGGTTTATCAATTGAATCAGATCACTTATCAGATTGCCAAACGTCTGGTAAAAGTGCCTTATGTGGCACTACCTAACATTTTGGCTAATGCGCCGATTGTGCCTGAGCTTATTCAAGAGCAGGCAAGTGGGGATAATATTTGCCGTACGGTAATGCGTCTATTACAACCGCGTGCTTATGCTGAGCAATTAAAAGATCTGCTCGCGACAAAGCACACGTTGCAGCAGCAAAGCAATCATGAGCCAGCAAATAGCGTGATTGAACAATATTTTATGAGCGATAGTAATGCCTCCAATCTTACCTAACCTAGAAAGACTTTCTAATATTATGCAAATTCAACCTAGCACAAAAAACCTAGCCCAAATAATTGACGTCAGTATTGATCATATTGATGTCAAAGGGCAGTATATTCAATTGGCGGCGCCTATACGCTTATATGGACAGTTGAATACCTTTAAGCTGTTTGCTCAATATGAGCGCGATGAAGCGCAACGCTTAGAACAGTCAATATTAAAAATTGGCGTTGATGAAGCAGGACGTGGACCGTTACTAGGTAGTGTCAATGTGGCCGCCGCGATATTGCCTGCGTCTTGGTCAGGATTGATTGAAGAACAACCACTCAAAGACACACCATTGTCGATACTGACAGACTCCAAAAAGCTGAGCGAAAAAAAGCGCGATATCCTTTATCCATTGGTACAACAGCATGCAGTCAGTTATATCATCGCTGATATACCAGCAGCTGTCATCGATCAAGTCAATATTTTGCAGGCTACCATGCTCGGTATGCGGTTATGCATCGAAGCTTTGCTAGAAGCAGTTTTTAAATATCTTTCTAAAACTAAAAGTCTTGGCATATCACTTGATAAATTACAGGTAGAGGCGTTGTTTGATGGTAATCGCTGTCCTGATTTGAGCCATGCTACATTTCACGAATTGGGCATATCGCCATCTTCTGTTGATTGCCAAGCATGGGTGAAGGGTGATGCACGTCATACCAGTATCGCAGCGGCTAGTATATTGGCAAAGGTGAGCCGTGATGAGACCATGTATGCCCTTGACATGCAGTATCCAGAATACGGTATTGCCAAACATAAAGGCTATCCAACTCGCGCACATATGGAAGCCATTGAGAGACATGGTGTCTTATCAGCACATAGGCGCAGTTTTGCGCCAGTGAGAAAGGCATTAGAGAGCTAATTTTAAAGGACAATATCTCGTCTAGAAATCGTCTAATAATAAAGATTTAATGTACCAGCAGAAAGAAGATATATACCTATGTTAACAAACAGGCAAATTTTCGGAAAAATAACGAGCGAAAATTTATAAAATGTAATACAATATATTGCTCTTGGCATAAAGTGCTGTTAAATCAATGACTAAGCTTTTATTTTGAGTTTTATTCTCACTATGAATTATATATATTACTATTTTATAGGATAAGAAATGATGGCTCATCCCTCTCAAAAGAACCTTGCTGTAGTGCTTTTCTTAGCGGTATTTTTAACGGCCTGCGGTGGTGGTGGTGGTGACTCTGATAATGGTTCTACATCCAATAATCTACAGAGCGAAACACAAGATGAGCAAGATAGTAATCCTATTAATGAAAGCAATGCACCAACTGAGAATAATCCGCAAGCAGCCTTAAGTGCTAATAATCAATTTAGTTTGGCAAGAACCAGTTGTGGCTTAGGTGGTTTATCTGTTGATACGGCGCTTGATGATATTGCGATTAAGCACGCAAACTATATCAAATACGTCTTTGCTAATAGCACGCCGACCAGTTTTAATGCCCATGTCGAAAATAAAATCAGCAATATTGCTAGTTTGACAGGTAGCAATAACCCATTCTTCGGTGGATTAGATTTCTCAGATCGCTTATTAAATGCAAAATACAGCAACGCACAATATGGTGTCACAGAAAATATTGCTCAATCTGTCTACTTCAATTCAGCAGGAAGCTTTCTGAAAACGGATGTGGTGGCAACATCAATGGCCAAGTCGTTGTTGGCAGCACCCTATCATTTGCGTTCATTGATGCTACCCACCTCAAGCGTTGTTGGCTCAGGCATGGTTTTATATAAACCGGATGCCAAAAATCCAGCTCTTAACCAAGGTTATGTCTTGGTTAGCCATGCCTCAGCGACAAAAGCGACCAAAGATACAACCGTGTCAGGTGTTTTTACTTATCCCTGTCAAGGTGTGACTGATACAGTAACTGCTCTGTATAGTGAGTCGCCAAACCCTGTTAAAGGCACAGGTCGCGATTTACGTACCGATCCTATCGGACAGCCTGTTTATGTGAGTATGCCATCAGCGAACAAAATCAAAGTCAGCAACATCAAGTTCCGAGATACTCAGCGAAATACTAATGTACCGATTCAATTGATCGACTTTGATAACGATCCGTATGTGAACACCAACTACGCATTACCAGCGAATGAGGCATTCATTTTGCCATTAACAGATGCACTAAAGAGCTGCGAAGTTAATCGCGCGGTAAATCAAAGCCAGCAATGTGGTCTGTATGGCAATACCAAATATCAAGTAAGCTTTGATATCTTGGTTGATGATAAAAACTTAGAAAGTAAGTCATTCACTTTTACGACGGGTAAGGTAAATTATTAGTTAAACCGTTTAATCAATTGTACAAACAAAAGGACTGAACCAGATAACTGGTTCAGTCCTTGTTTTATATAAAGACACTATAAGAATGTGACAAAGTAAGCAGACTGGATAAAACCTACTTTAAAATGAAGAGTTTGGCTGTTGCAAAAAGGCTTTTTCATCCTCAGTTGATTTGCGCCCTAGTGCCTCATTACGATGTGGGTAACGCCCAAATTGATCAATAATTTCTTTATGACGATATTCAAAATCTAGCGTAGTGGCATCATCCAACTGTCTAAATAATGGCAAATAGCGCTCATGAATTAAGGCAGATTCAGAGTGCATAAATGGGATAATCATAAACTTACGCCATTGCATCGGTAAAGTGTCAAAATAGGGCTGCTGAGTGGCTTCTTGTGCTAAAACTAATGCCATACCGTCTTGGGCAAAAGCACAGGCTTGTTCGCGACACAGATTGCGTGAAAACTGATCTAAGACAATAATTTCTGCCAATCGTCCTGCTAGCGCTGTTATTGAACTATTGCCATCTAGAGAAGATTCTGCGAGGCGCCATTTAACGCATTCACCTTGCTTTGCTGCCTGCCAAATGTCACCAAACTTGTCCTTTATCTGCTTATCAAAACGATCGTTTTGTTCAAACCAACACGCTTCATTATCTTTATCAAACCAAAAATCCAATACTGCACGCGCATCCGGGTGGAGGTGCGTCAAGTCTATATGTTTTGGGTCTAATTGAGAGGCATGGGATCGACTGGCAGAGGTGGAATAATCGGTTGAGAGTGCCATAAGATATTCTAATTATGATGGATTTAGTCTACTATAGCGCAAATATTTATATCTGTCTGTCAAGATACCAACAGCAGAGTGTCTATTAGGTAACCTATTATGAATGCAAAAAATCTAGAGAATTCTATCAACGCGACATTGCCACCAACGCCATACTACGTGCTTGATGAAGCGGCGATCGTTGCCAATATGAAAATCATCGCTAGGCTATGTGAGCTGTCTGGTGCAAAAGCATTATTGGCACTCAAATGCTTTGCCACATGGGGTGTTTTTGATGTGATGCAGCCTTATCTGCATGGCACGACTTCGTCTTCACTTAACGAAGTGAGATTGGGCTATGAGACCTTTGGTAATAACGCTGATGCCAGTAGCAGCGATAAAAAAGAAACCCACGCTTATAGCGTCGCCTATAGTGCAGATGAAATTCCTGAAGTACTCAGTTATGCTGATAAGATTATATTTAACTCAATCTCACAGCTAACTGCTTTTAAAAATCAAGCGGCAGCGCAAGGTGTTCCAGTAGGCTTACGATTAAATCCAAAAACCAGCAACTCATCATTTTTGATTGCTGATCCTGCACGTCCATTTAGCCGCCTTGGTGAGCACGATAAAGATAAAATCGCAGCGGTACTAAGCGATATTACAGGCGTTATGATTCATAACAATTGCGAGAATGACAGTTTTGAAGCCTTTAGTGAAAGTTTGGCAGATATCGAATCTAGATTTGGCGATATTTTGCAGCAACTTGAATGGGTAAGCTTAGGCGGCGGCATTCATTTTATCGCGCCTGATTATCCATTAGAAAAGCTGGCTGACAGATTAAAAGTATTTAGTGAGACCTATGGCGTGCAAGTTTATTTAGAACCAGGCGAAGCAAGTATCCATGGCGCGGGCACGTTGGTCACGACAGTGTTAGACACCATGCACAATCAAAAAAATCTCGCCGTCGTCGACGCTTCGATTGAAGCACATATGCTCGACTTGCTTATCTATCGTGAGTCCGCACCGATTGCCGCGATCAATAATACTGCTAGCAATATTGCACCTACTGGCAATCCAGCAGAAGCTGCGCCGTCTGAAGCCAATGCTGAGTCGGCAGACCATACCATTATTTATGGTCGTTCTTGCTTGGCAGGTGATATCTTTGGTGAGTATGCATTACCGAGTAATCTTCAGATAGGCGATAAGATCGCCTTTGGTAATGCGGCCGGTTATACGATGGTCAAGAAAAACTGGTTCAATGGGGTTAATATGCCAGCGATTGTGATTCGTCGTTTGGACGGCAGTACCGATATCCAGCGTGAGTTCGACTATGAGGAATATAAAGCCAGCCTATCTTAAGCCTTAGTAGCCTTAGTTTTTAAGACTATGTTATTGTCGGGTTTTGTATTTTAATGTTTAAAAAACAAAGGCTTAACCTGTATTAGTATGCATTTTAATATCTCTACTTTTTATACATATTTTTTACCGATAAGGGAATAAAAATTGTTATAATCGCGTCGGGCAAATAATGGAGTATTATCTGCCCGACGGGTGCGTGGGTTTTCCTCGGTCTTCCTTTTTAATTCACGCATATCATTCACTCGTTTCTGTTTTGCATAGCCAAAATCAATGGTATCGACAGGGACACAAAGGAGGATTGTTCATTGAACACAAACCAACCAGCCAAATCTAACAAAAAAGACGTACTTATCATCGGAGCAGGCGGCGTCGCTCAAGTGGTCGCGCATAAATGTGCGATGCACAATGATGTGCTCGGCGAGATCCATATCGCCTCACGTACCAAAGACAAATGCGATGCCATCGCGCAGAGCGTAAAAGAAAAAGACAGCTTTAAGCAGGCTGCAGTCTTGCATACGCATCAGGTCGATGCGATGGACAGCCAAGCACTCGTGCAGCTGATACAAGACACAAAAATACAGATACTTATTAATGTTGGCTCGGCATTTATCAATATGACCGTACTAGAAGCTTGTATTGAAACAGGCACGGCATATATAGATACGGCTATTCATGAAGATCCACGCAAGATTTGTGAGACGCCGCCGTGGTACAACAACTACGAGTGGCAACGCAAACAGCGCTGTGCAGACAATAATGTCACTGCTATTTTAGGTGCAGGCTTTGATCCCGGTGTGGTCAATGCGTATGCACGCTTGGGTTATGACATGATGGATGCAGGATCTGTGACTGATATTGACATCATTGATATCAATGCGGGCAGTCATGGCAAATATTTTGCGACTAACTTTGACCCAGAGATCAACTTCCGTGAGTTCACAGGGACAGTTTACTCTTGGCAAGATAGCAAGTGGCAGTCTAATAAAATGTTTGAAGTCAAACGTACAGATGATTTGCCAGTTGTGGGTGTGCAGAACAGCTATCTGAGTGGTCATGATGAAGTGCATTCATTGTCAGCCAACCTAGATGTACCAAACATTCGTTTTTGGATGGGCTTTGGTGAGCATTATATCAATGTATTCACCGTGCTACAGAGCTTAGGCCTACTGTCTGAGCAGCCAGTGATGACGGCTGAAGGCCAAGAAGTGGTGCCGCTAAAAGTCGTGAAGGCGGTACTACCAGATCCAAGCTCGCTTGCACCAGAATATACAGGCAAGACTTGCATTGGTGATAAAGTTAAAGGTAAAATCAATGGCGTTGAGACGGAAGTGTTTATCTACAATGTCTCAGATCATAAAGACGCTTACAACGAAGTGGGTAGCCAAGGTATCTCGTATACTGCAGGCGTGCCACCTGTTGCTGCGGCAATACTAGTCGCGACTGGCGAATGGGACGCAGGCAAGATGGTCAACGTCGAAGAGCTAGATGCCAAGCCATTTATTAATCTATTGAATAAGATTGGTCTGCCAACGCGTATCAAAGATAGCGAAGGTGATAGAGCGCTTGAGTTTGATATTTAATTAGCAAATGTTATTTAGAAAAGCCTATCTTTTATAGATAGGCTTTTTTTATGTCTAGTTATATGAATAAAGGGGGCTAGCGGTGACATGGCGTTCTTGCTACTATCACTGGTAGCTACCATTTTATTTTCTACAAATGCTCTACTTTTTATACTCATTAGCTTTCACTTTAAAAAAATATTAAGGACAGTAAAATTGAGAGTCAATAAATATGGTTTAAAAGATACTATATCCTCTTTAGTGAAAAGAGAAGTTAGGCAGCGCTGTGGGTTTGGTTGTGTTAACTGTGGTAACGCCGTATATCAATATGAACATCTTGATCCTACTTTTGCTGAAGCAAAGGAACACAATCCTGAACATATTGTTTTGTTGTGTGGAGGCTGCCATGATCGAGTCACTAGAAAAATTCTATCTAAAGACACTATCAAAATGCGATCTTTAAATCCTATTTGTAATCAGAAAGGATTTTCTTTTGGTCCTTTTGATCTTGGTCTTGTAGAACCTACTATAAAATTAGGCACCTTGATATGTAAAAATGTAGATTCTTTAATTAATATTGATGGTGAAAGTATTTTCTCTGTGAAAAGACCTGAGTGCACAGGATCACCCTTTAGAATTAACGCCTATCTTACAAATTTTGATGGTAAAGAAATACTGAAGATTGTAAATAATGAATGGGTTACTTCTACATTAAATTGGGACGTTGAAGTTATTGGAGCAAAAATTACGATTCGAAAAAACTCAGGAAATATTTCTCTAGTATTGAGGTCAGAGGCTCCTCACACCCTAATTATCGAAAGACTTGAAATGATGCATCATGGAGTAAAGATTAGCTGTCGAGAAAATGAAGACTTAAAAGTAGTGACTCGAAGTGGTCAAGTTTTGAGCTCTTCATCTATGAGTATATCAGGTTGCAAGGTGGGGTTGGATATATTGGAACACTCGCTTTCAGTAGGTGTTGGCGGTGGTTGTGTGGAAATAAGTAATATGGAAATTAGTTATCAATCTGCAATTAATCGTTACCCTGTACCTTTTAATGAAGTGAAAAAAACTATAAAAAAAGAAAAGATAGGTCGTAACCAACAGTGTCCATGTGGTAGTGGTAAAAAATATAAAAGGTGTTGTGGAATTATATAGTCCAGAGTTTCAGGATATTTATATTGCATTTGATCTTAGGATAAAAATGATGAGCAATGTTTGATCAAGCCTAGTTGCATTGGTTCGTATAGTGAGTCTATATTTTTAAACTATAAATTTTGCTATATTGACCAAAATCAAGGTATAACCTACAGATCACTAGCCCAATTTAAAGGTTGTGCTTCTAGCAATCAATAATGAACCAAACAATCCATCACCCTTCACTAGGATTATATTCTCGTAGCGCCGCAATACGGTCATCAAGTGTGGGGTGTGAGCGGAATAAGTTGGCAATACTAAAGCCTTGCGTTTGTCCAGACGAGATTGCAAATGCTTTCATACTCTCAGGCATTTGATCTGGTCGCTGTGCAGAAGGACGCAGAGCATCAAGCGCACTGATCATTTTTTCGCGGCTGGCAAGTTTGGCCCCCATTTGATCCGCACGGAATTCACGTAAGCGTGAAAACCACATCACGATGGCAGACGCCAAAAACCCAAGCAAAATATCCATCACAATACTGGTGATAAAGTAACCGATACCTGGGCGATCACTGGTGTTTTTAAACACAGTACGGTCCACGAAGCTACCGACAATGCGCGCAAAGAACATCACAAACGCATTGACCACGCCTTGAATGAGGGCAAGGGTTACCATATCACCGTTGGCTACATGACCAATCTCATGCGCCAATACCGCTTCGACTTCATCTTGATTCATATTCTGTAGTAGACCAGAGGATACCGCTACCAGCGCTTTATTCTTATTCCAGCCAGTCGCAAAAGCATTTGGCTGCGAGTTATTAAAAATACCAACCTCAGGCATACCGATGTTTACCGCTTGCGCTTGTTTTGCCACTGTATCGACCAGCCATTGCTCAGTTGGGTTGCGTGCAGATTCTATTACCACCGTACCCGTGGATTTTTTGGCCATCCATTTTGACAGAAATAGCGAAATCATTGAGCCGACCATACCGTAGATACCGCACATAACTGCAAGGCTGACATAATCTAGCCCACCTGCCGTATATACACCGCCAATCCCAAAAAATCTGGATAGTATCCCAAACACAATGCTAAAGACCACGATCACGGCCAAGTTGGTCAATAAAAACAATCCAATACGCATCATGACGCTAATTTCCTATTTAAAGTGTTGGTATGGCCTAGATAGGCGGTTATCTAAGAGGTTTGTTTGCCATGATAGATTTTACTGGGGTTTTGTGTGTCATACTATTTCAATATTGTCAAAATGCTAAAATAATTATGTTGTCCTAGCTATAGTGAGATTTTTTGAGACAATTAGCGAACTAGGTATATATTAGCTCGTTGCCAAGACTGGTTAGCTACAGTACAACATCACCGAAACTATTGCCTATTGATCTAAGTATTAAGTTTTGGTCAACTATTTCTTATTTTGATTTCTCGGAAGATAATGATGACCAAGATTAATCTTTAAAAAATTATAAAAATGCGAACATCTCATGCAACTAGAAATAAATATTATAGACGCCTTCACTGACACTTTGTTTAAAGGCAATTCCGCAGCGGTTATTGTGACAGATACATGGTTAGATGATGCTTTGATGCAGTCTATTGCGTCTGAAAATAACTTGTCTGAGACCGCTTTTATTGTTGCTGATGGCATAGGTGTTTATCATATTCGTTGGTTCTCACCATTGACCGAAATTGACTTCTGTGGTCATGCGACTTTAGCCGCTGCCTATGTATTGTTTAATAAAAATTCAAACGTACAGTCGATTAACTTTTCAGCCAAAGCGGTTGGTATTTTGACAGTCGCAAAAACGGATTCTGGCAAAATGCAAATGGATTTTCCCAATAGAATGCCTGAAAGAATCGATGAGATTCCTGATAGTTTATTAGCAGGTCTATCCATTGTGCCTGCTGAAGTCTATCGTAATACTCAAGCGTATTTCGTCATCTATGATGCTGAATCCGATGTGCTGAATGTCGTGCGTGATAATGAAAAGTTGAAGCAGCTATAGCGCCTTATGATGTAGTGGTAACTTGTCAGGCAACCTCAGAGAAGTATCATGATTATGATTTTATCTCTAGATACTTTTGGCCAGCAAATAGTCGCGGCGGTGTGCTTGACTGTACCGTGGCAGACGATAGAGTGCTTATTTCTGGCAATGCTGTATCATATTTGACTGGATTTATCACCGTTGAGGAGTAGGTAAGTTTGACAGAATTAAAGACCGTTAGCCTGTTTGCGCTGACCGCATTGGCTGAGATTGCAGGGTGTTATTTGCCTTATCTATGGTTACGAGAAGGTAAATCTATCTGGCTATTAATACCTGGCGCGCTGAGTTTGATCGCGTTTGTCTGGCTGCTGTCATTACATCCGACTGCTGCAGGTAGGGTCTATGCGGCCTATGGTGGCGTATATATTTGTATGGCGATTTTATGGTTATGGACGGTCAATGGGATACGACCAACCGTGTGGGACATAGTGGGCTCAGTAGTTGCACTATTAGGAATGGCGATTATTATGTTTGCGCCGCGCAGTGCCTAAAAAAACGAGTGGCCAACTAAAAAAATACCAATCAAACCACTAGGTCAGATTGGCATATTGATACGAAAAATATTAATGTTTACCTAAAATACTACCGTTGTCGTCTTTCTTCGCTTGTTTGGCCGCTTTCTTTTCTTTGGCGGTCAGAAGCGGATTCTTTTTGACATTCTTCTTACTGTCTTGACTTTGCTCATGGTAATTCCTTTGTAGATAACGCATACAACCTGCTAAGCCAATTGGGCTGACTTAAGGTAAGTATGGTGACGACTAACATACATAGCCGCTTACCCAATTGAGTATAAGTTTAAGCGTTGGTAATAGATAGCACTCGCACAATTCGCCTACGATTCAGTTCTCTTGTTTCTTTCCTTTAGCGAAATCATTGCTTTAGCCAAGTTATGCGCTAATCGATTCGTTCAATTAATCATGGTATTCATAAGTGCTTACTTACGGATACATGGCGATTTGCTATAATTAGCCATAAACCGATTCATAAACGCGGCAAACTCTTATTTATTGACATTTAGCACCACTGTGCTCACTGTTTTGGTCACCTTATTATGCGTATACGTAAACTATTCAAATTTGAAAACGCTCACATCGTTCGCAACTGTAGCTCTGAGCGCTGCAAACACTCCATCCATGGTCACAGCTATCAGATTGAGCTGATTTTAGAAGCCACACGTTTAGATCACGGGCAAATGGTTTATGACTTTGGGCTACTAAAATCTTCGATCAAAGACATTATCGACAGCTTTGATCATGCCATTTGTTTTTGGAACAAAGACGATCCTGAATATGTCGCAGCGTGCAAGAAATTTAGCGCACGTTGGATCAGCCTACCAGTATCTCCGTCAGCAGAGCAGTTTTCACGGGTGATTTTCTTTTGGGCGCAAGAAATACTGCGCCAGACGCAAATGCAAAATGGTGAGGCGGATGTCAGTGTGTATTCAGTGATTGCTCATGAAACGGCAACAGGTTATGCGCAGTGTTTTGCTGATGATGTGGCAAACGAGCAAATGGGTAAGCTGGTTTTAGAGGATTTCGAATTTAGTGAACAAGTTCGTGCTGAGTGGACGGACTCTGATCTGTATGCCAAGCTGATTCGCGGTGAAAGCTTCACCAACCCAACGGTGACTATGCAGGTACAGCCAGAGCAAGCACAGGCAGGTTCAGACTGATGCATAATGATCAATCAATAGAAAACAGTGACAGCGTGCAAACTTTGATACTGAACTCTGAGCAAGACACTCAGTTATTGGCTAAGCAACTGGCAGCATTGCCGCTGACGGGTAGTGTGTGGCTGGCAGGGGATTTGGGCGCAGGTAAAACCACTTTAACGCGTTACTGGTTGCATGCTCTCGGTCATACTGGTGCGGTAAAAAGCCCAACGTATACCTTGGTTGAGCCTTATAGCATTGAGCAAAGCAATGGCACGACTAAGCCAGTTTATCATGCAGATTTATATCGTCTCCAAGATCCAGAAGAGCTGTCTTTTATTGGCTTTGATGAGTATTTAGATGAGCCTGAAGCGCTCGTTATCATTGAATGGGCGAGCCGTGCTGATGGTTATCTACCGATGCCAACTTTGTTTATCGATATTACGCAAGTTGAAAACGATGATAAAGGTAATGAAGCACGCCAAGTGCACTTAAGAGTATCAAAAGCAGGCCAAGCGCAAGGTCTGGATTTATCAAAACTTAATATCTAAATCACACCACTTGCCATTCTTTTAAAATATGACATCTATCAATGCCAGATAACCACCACAACACCCGTATCAAAAAACTATCGCCGCTGCTGATTAATCAACTAGCAGCAGGTGAGGTCGTGACACGTCCAGCAGCGGTCGTCAAAGAGCTGCTCGAAAATGCCATTGATGCAGGTGCCACCGATATTGAGATACGTATTACTCAAGGTGGTATGGGCATGATTGAAGTGGTGGATAACGGTGTGGGTATTCATCCTGATGATATGGTGATGGCGATTACTCGTCATGCGACTAGCAAAGTCGCCGATGTTGCGAACTTGCACGGCATTACGACGTTGGGTTTTCGTGGTGAAGCGTTAGCGGCGATGGCTGCTGTGTCTCGTTTGAGCTTAACTAGCAGTCATGATGATAGTGGTATTGGTCGTCAATTGCAGGTGGCTGGAGTATTAGATGATACACCGAAGCTCATACCAGTCGTTCATAATCGCGGCACAACAATCATAGTCAAAGACTTATATTTCAATGTGCCTGCCCGCCGGGGTAATTTAAAATCTATTGCCACTGAATTTGGCCACATCGAGACCATCGTCCGTGAAGTCGCACTGGCGCGAGCTGATGTCGCACTGACACTTTTTCATGACAATAAAAAGCGGTTATCATTGTCTGCAAATGCTACAAACGTTAACGATAATGATGCTAACCGTCTACCGTTGCCGCGTTTAGAACAAGCGACTGGTATGCCATTAACGGACAATGCGCTAGCAGTATCGATAGATCTATCGAGTCTTGTGCAGTCGTCTGTAGCGTACGGCGATAGCACGGTTAATCAGGCAGCAATCAGTGGCTGGTTATGGCCGATGACTGATGAGCAGATAGCATTGCCAAAGCTAATTTATGTGAATGGCAGGCTGGTAAAAGAAGCATTGATTAGCAATCAAATGCGTCAACTGGCTCAGAGTGCTCAGCTAGCAGGTATGGGGTATGCGCTTTATTTTGAGTTGCCAACCCAATGGCTCAATGTCAATGTACATCCATCAAAGCAGCGTATCAAAATCAGTCCGCTAAACAATATCATGGCTCACTTAAGCCATACGATTCGTTCACAGCTAAAAATAGTCAATGCTACGCCAAAGGTTGCTAGCCCCGATAATCCAGAAGTGTCAAAAAAAGACGTCTCTGTAGATACTTTGTCTGACACACATTTGCCCAATGATATGCCTATAGATCACACAAGACAGAGCAGACAAGTGCAAGCTCCTAGGCAGTCATATCAATCTGCCTCAAGCAAATCATTTCCAGATAAATCACTAGCTCAAGAACCAGCACCATCTTATGTCGATGAGCCGTTACAGCAAAGTCGCCATACTTCGTATCGTTCATCCGAAGCGCCTACAGTTTCATCCTTACCAATCTGCTTGGATATTATTAATGATGCAGAGGCTCTTGTTATCGATTCAACCGCAACTGATAAAAACCTACCTTGGCTCTTATTTTATCATCAAGGGCAATGTCTATTAATAAGTACTAAAGACTGGCAGTCAAAGGTAAGCCAGTTGTTTGAATCATCTATATTTAGCAATAAGGTATTTAAAAAAGATAAAATGTCAAACAGTGCTATGGAGATCAATCATCAGCTTACAACAGTAAGCTCGCAAATGACTGCACAAGACTCAGCAGTTTTTGTCGCAGATCTCGCTGATATACTGACAAGAAATGCGATCAAAATCTTAGACAGTCATCGTTTAGTCACACTAATGTTATCTTCTACATCCGAATAAATATCAAGCTGACTACTATTTTAGCCAACTACATATTGAGAAAGGCAATTCTATGCAATATTCGTCTGATAGCGTCTCTACTAATCTGTCGGATAATAGTGTCGTGTGTCTGATGGCACCCACTGCCAGCGGAAAAACAGCATTAGCATATGAATTATACGATACAGGCCGTTTTGAACTGATTTCTGTGGATTCAGCACTGATATATCGCGATATGAATATTGGTACGGCAAAACCAACAGCAGATGAATTAACGCGTTATCCGCATCATTTGGTTGATATTATTGATCCCATGCAAAGCTATAGTGTTGCTGAGTTTGTTGATGATGTAGCACGTCTTATTGATGAGTGTCATGAGCGCAAAAAGATACCGCTGTTAGTAGGTGGCACCATGATGTATTACATGGCGCTACTCGATGGCCTGTCTCCCGTACCTGATAGCGATGACAGCGTACGTGCACGCGTAGAACAATGGCGTCAAGAGGAAGGTATCAGTGCTTTATATGATTATCTTGGCAATGTTGACTCAGTTAGCCATCAGCGTTTGAATGCGACGGATACTCAGCGCATTACTCGGGCAATTGAGGTTTATTTGCAGACAGATAGGCCCATAAGCGACTGGCAGCGTGAGCCAAAACAAGCTTTGGCCCATCATCCAGAACAGCAGTGGCATGCATTGTCAGTGATACCAGACCGCCCGTGGTTACATGCGCGTATCGAACAGCGCCTTGATATCATGTGGCAAGAAGGGTTAGTGGCAGAGGTTGTTGGCTTACTTGAGAAGTACCCGCTGACCCCTAATATGCCGTCGATGCGCTGTGTGGGTTATCGCCAAGTATTGGAATATCTCGTTCGTACGCAGCATCCAGTATTGGATAAAACCCATTTGGACAAAGCGCAATTTTATGAAGCCTTCGCAGACTCTAAAAGCCTAATGGCCATAAATAAGATACAAGGAGAGGGCGTTTACACAAATGCTCAGCCAGATGTATCCTATGCTGAGACCGAAGCGCTTGCTTGTCAGGAAATGCAAAATAAGTCATTATATGCCACAAGGCAGCTAGCAAAACGCCAATATACATGGCTTAGAAAAGTTGCTCAATTGCCTGATGCTGTATCTGAGTTTGATGATGCGGTCCCCAAAGGGATGGTGCTAAAAAACTTTACAACAATGGCACAAGCAAGAGATTATCTTTTTTGAAAACATGCTTTTATCTTATTAACGTGCGTCTTACTTTACGTTTTCAAAGCACGTTATTGATATATAAATAAAGAATCACAATTAGTTTCAAAAATTAGCATGGATAGCTGTTATAATTTGAGATTACTACAGATATAGTAGCCGTCAAATACAGTTGTCTTGGTAGTAGATAGCTATTAACTTTTACAGAAAAAACGCTTGATGAAACAAGTAGTTACTTAATTATTTACAATAATAACGTATTCGCGATAAAGTGGAATAACTTAAGAACAATGAATATTTATTTAGATACGTTTTATAAAGAAAACATATTATTGTATCTACCTTTTAGCCACTATAATTAAATTGACACTTAGAATAATTGGCACTCAAAACATAACTATATAATATTTAGGAGAGATTTCATGTCAAAAGGACAAACTTTACAAGATCCATTCTTGAATTCGCTGCGCAAAGATCGCATTCCTGTCTCTATTTTTTTGGTTAACGGTATCAAGCTGCAGGGCCAAATTGAATCGTTCGATCAATATGTTGTACTCCTCAAAAATACAGTCAGTCAGATGGTATATAAACATGCCATCTCAACCGTAGTGCCAGCTCGTAACCCGCGTAGTAGTACAACCACTACAGGTACTGGCGCTCAACCTCAAGGCTTAGCGCAAACTGGCTATCAAGGTGGTGGCTTTGAGCGTGGCAGCAATCCTGCTGCGGGTGGTTTTGAAGAGCGTGGTTTTGCCTCTAGTCGTAGTGGATTTAATCGCGGAGGGTTTAGTCAAGGTCAAGAACGTGGCTTTGAGCGTGGTAGCTTTGGACAAGGTCAGGAACGCGGTTTTGAGCGCGGCGGCTTTGGACAGGATCGTGGTTTTGATGCATCGACAGACGGTACGGGCTTTGAAGAAAAGCCGGACAACGGATCGAATGATACCAATAGTTAATTAGCTGCACGCATTGAGTGTATTATCCAACTATACATTAAAAGACATGATTTATACGATTAAGACCTGCTAACATAGTGGGTTTTTTTTATATAAATAAGCAGATAGTTACTGTAAAAAATAATGGCTGTCTCCATTATATAAATGGTAGGCCATTATTAATATGAAACAGAGTATAGTAAAATACTAGGTTGATTCATTATAAAAATAGAGCAGATCCATGAGCGATACTACAACTGATTTGACCCATGAGCAATTTATCACAACGGCTATTGACGCGATTAATACTGAGATATCTGCATTAGCATTGTTGACAGAGCAGATAGATGACAGGTTTGCACAAGCATGTGACGTTATTTTGGCTTGTCAGGGTCGAGTGGTAGTAACGGGCATGGGTAAATCAGGATTGATTGGACGTAAAATAGCAGCGACTTTTGCCTCGACGGGTACGCCTGCTTTTTTTATGCATCCTGGTGAGGCAGGTCATGGCGATTTGGGCATGCTGGTCAAAGGTGATGTACTGCTTGCTATCTCGAACTCTGGTGAATCCGATGAGATTAAGATGCTACTGCCAGTGGTCAAACGCTTACACATCCCTCTAATTAGTATCAGCCGAGATAAACGCGGTATGCTGCCACGAGCGGCTGATATTGTTTTGACCCTTGGCCACTCACAAGAGGCTTGTCCGCTCAATCTTGCCCCTACATCGAGTACAACGGCTACCTTAGCGTTAGGGGATGCTCTAGCGGTCGCCTTGGTACATGCTCGTAACTTCACTTCTGAGGACTTTGCATTATCGCATCCAGCGGGCGCATTAGGTCGTCAACTATTGACGCGTGTCGAAGATTTAATGCATACCAAGTCAGAAGACTTACCCTTGATTCACCAACAAGCACCGCTACAGCAAGCACTATTTACGATGTCTGCTGGACGCTTAGGGATGACCGTGGTGACGGATGATAGTGATAAAGTCGTTGGCGTATTTACAGATGGTGACTTACGCCGTGGTCTTGAAAAAGGTATTGATCTACAAACGCCGATGAATGAGGTAATGGTCAGTAACCCACGCCATATCAGTAAAACAATGCGCGCATCGGATGCCTTGAGTGTCATGAATGAAAATGGTATCAGTCAATTACTAATTATTGATGATGAAGATCGTTTAGAAGCAGTCATCACGGTTCATGATCTATTACAAGCTGGTGTAAAGTAATTCATTAATAGTTGATAGAACGATTGGTTTTTCATATAAAATAGTTAGAAAAATATTCGTCAAAAAGAGACAAATAATGCAAGATTTAATAAAAAAAGCCGGACAAGTAAAGCTATTGATCATGGATGTCGATGGGATTTTATCTAATGGTCAAATTATCTACGACGCAAATGGTATCGAAACCAAAGCGTTTTCAGTACAGGATGGCGTCGGTGTTAAGTCTCTAGCGCGTTATGGCATTTTAACTGCTATTATTACTGGGCGTAGCAGCGCTATGGTTGATAAACGTGCAACAGAAATGGGTGTCAATCATGTGGTACAAGGACGGGATGATAAGCTCATTGCACTAAAAGAGTTATTATCGTCTCTTGACCCTGCGCTCAATATTACTGCTGCCGACTGCGCTTATATGGGTGATGACTTGCCAGATATTAAAGCGATGCAAACGGTAGGGTTTGCAGCAACCGTACCCAATGCACACGCGGAAGTCATAAAACGCAGTGATATGGTCACCACTCGAGCAGGTGGTACCGGCGCAGTACGTGAAGTATGTGATCTCATCTTAAAGGGGTACGGACATTATCAAGACTTTATTGCACATTATACGCTTGATGAAACTCAAGCTCAGGATGAACTGTCGTGAATACACGTGTTCTCATTATATTAGCGTTGATTATTGCTGGTATTGCGGGCTGGTTTTTCCAGCAACAAGGGGATGTGTCGCCACCAGTCAATATCGAGACGACAGATGTCGATTATGAAGCCACTGATATCAAAGCAGTTCAGACAAATGAGCAAGGTGAAACTGAGTATGAACTTACTGCTGAGTCTTTAACGCATAATCCTGAGACCAATCAGGATGAGATGTCAGGCATCACGATGAATTGGGAGCCGTCAACAGAGCAGCGCTACCGTATTCAAGCAGGTAGTGCAGCCATCAGTCAGCAAACAGGGGAGTTGAGCTTATCAGGTGGCTTTACACTGGTTAGCGAAGGTAATAAAGAGGCGTCTGATATTGAGCCAATCAAAGTGACTGGTAGTACCCTAAAAGGCAATACAAAGTCTGGTCAAGTGTATAGCGATGAGCCCGTCAAAATTGAACAAGGGATGAATCGTTTTGAAGCATCCAGCATGACTGCCAATCTGGAAACGGGTGAATATGAGTTTGGGCAAGTTGCTGTCGCTTTTACGCCCGCTGATCGTCAAGACAAAGCATTATTTTAAACTAGCGTTTTCTACTACATTAAAACAGCAGCCATCATGAAGTTTGCAAATCCTATCAACAATTATGAAACGAGTTATTATATGAAATCTAAATTTTTGCCTACTTTATGCGCATCAATCTGCTCACATAAGCTACGTGTTGTTCCAACGTTTATGTTGTTAGCCCTACCATTGTATGGCCATGCACTGCCATCAGATGCCAATCAGCAAATCAAACTGCTAGCGGACAAGGCCACTTATAGTGAGCGTACTGGCGTCACTAGTTACTCAGGTAATGTCATTATTACTCAAGGCACTTTTAAAATGACTGCGGACAATATCACAGTCAATCTCTCGCAGCAGCGCAGCATTAATTCAGCGGTAGCGACGGGTCGTCCAGCAACTATGCAGCAGGTTGTGACGCAAGAAAAAGGCTTGGCAAAAGGTCAGGCAAATAAGATTGATTATAACGCGGTATCTGGCATTATCACTCTAACAGGAAATGCCAAGCTGGTTCAGAATGGGGCAAGTTTTGCCGGTAATGTTATTCGTTATAGTCTAAAAGCAGGTGATGTAGAAGCGACCGCTGGTGGTAATCAGCGAGTAGAGTTGGTATTTCCACCAAATAATAATACCAACCAAAGTGGCGTTCGCTAACCTAGCCAACCAAAGCATGAATAGGTTTTTGGTAGTATACGAATATCGTGAAAGCAAGAGTAAGCTATGAGTGACAATAAAAATATAGATTCTTCAGTATCAAATAGCAATACGGCGCCTGTCGCTCGCTTGACTATGCAAAATTTGGGTAAACGTTACGGCAAGCGCTGGGTAGTCAAAGATGTCTCGTTTTCTGTTGAGCAAGGCCAAGTTGTTGGACTGCTAGGCCCGAATGGTGCTGGTAAAACGACCAGTTTTTACATGGTGGTGGGACTGGTCAATATGGATAAGGGCCGTGTCACTCTAGGAAAAATGGATCTGTCTAAATACGCTATGCACGAGCGTGCTCGTGCTGGTATTGGTTATTTGCCGCAAGAAGCGTCGATTTTCCGTAAATTATCTATCGAAGACAATATATTGGCGATTTTGCAGACTCGTACAGAATTAAGTAAAGCTGAGCAGCAGCAAGAGCTTGAAAAGCTGATTGGCGAATTTCATTTAGAACATGTACGTACCTCACTTGGAATGAGTGTGTCAGGCGGCGAGCGTCGTCGCTGTGAAATTGCTCGTGCGCTAGCGGCGGATCCTAAATTTATCTTATTGGATGAGCCATTTGCCGGTGTAGACCCCATTTCTGTTGGCGATATCAAGGATGTTGTTTTGACACTGAAAAATCGTGGTATTGGTGTCTTAATCACTGATCACAATGTTCGTGATACGTTAGCCATCTGTGAAAAGGCTTATATTGTTTCAGAAGGGGCTATCATTGCCGAAGGTACTTCATCGGAAGTCTTAGAAAATGATCTGGTCAAATCTGTTTACTTAGGTAAAGACTTTCAAGTATAGCCCGCTGTGCTAAATCATTTTTTACTCATATTCTTATCTACACGAACTGCTGATTTTAGCATTGCAACTAACTGATAAAGCCAGCAGTCAACATTTTCATTATATTTAGAATAACCTACGCTTAACGCTCTCCCTTCTATCAGATACAGCTTTCGATACTCACAACTGGCTGATCGCGACAAACACTCTTACATTCCTACTCATCAAAGAGCGTACGATATTTTATTCATTATTCTCGACTAATCATCTGGATAAGGCTCATCATTTATGGCAAAAAATAAAAGCAGTTATGTCTGTCAGAATTGCGGCGCGCATTTTGGCAAATGGGCAGGGCAGTGTACAGATTGCGGCGAATGGAATAGCTTGGTAGAAGCGCCAAATGTCAGTATGCCGCATCACAATAAAAATACCGCCAAGCCTAATGCCGGCCGATCCACTTCTCGTAGTACTGCTGCACCAGTTGGTAACTACTCTGGCACTCACAGCGCAGTTATGCCACTTAACGCAGTCAGTGTGACGCTAGACACACGCTTGCCAACAGGCATTAGCGAGTTTGATCGTGTGCTGGGTGGCGGATTGGTAGCTGGTTCTGTCGTACTAATCGGTGGTGACCCGGGTATTGGTAAGTCAACCATATTGTTGCAGACAGCGACTAATATGGCACGTGCCGATTCTTTGGCAGGTAGCGCGCTTTATGTGACTGGCGAAGAGTCACTTGCACAAGTAGCTATGCGTGCCAAACGCTTAGATTTACCTGCTGATAGACTTCGCGTACTCGCAGAAACCAATGTAGAAACCATTTGTGCGGCCTTGACCCAAGAGCAGCCAGCCATCGCTATTATTGACTCTATCCAGACTATTTATACTGACGCCATCAATTCTGCACCAGGCGGCGTCAGTCAAATCAGAGAGTCTGCCGCGATCTTAACGCGCTATGCAAAGCAAACAGGTACAGCGCTATTTTTAGTGGGACATGTGACGAAAGAAGGCACTTTAGCAGGCCCACGTGTACTTGAGCATATGGTCGATACGGTATTGTATTTTGAAGGTCAGTCTGACTCACGTTTTCGGATGATTCGTGCAGTCAAAAACCGTTTTGGTGCGGTTAATGAGCTGGGTATTTTTGGCATGACTGACATGGGACTCAAAGAAGTTGCCAACCCATCAGCGATATTTTTGAGCCGTTATGATAAGCCCGTTGCTGGATCTGTTGTTATGGTTAGCCGTGAAGGGACTAGGCCATTACTGGTTGAAGTGCAAGCGTTGGTGGATGACTCCCAAGGACAGCCTAGACGCATGGCGTTGGGTTTGGACTTCCAGCGTTTGTCCATGCTACTAGCAGTGATGCATCGTCACGGTGGTATTCATACCAGTGGACAAGACGTCTATGTCAACGTTGTTGGTGGCGTCAAAGTCATAGAGACTGGATCTGATTTGGCAGTGTTGTTGGCATGTGCCTCAAGCATCAAAGAAAAGCCATTACCATCGTCATTAGCAGTGTTTGGTGAGGTCGGTTTATCTGGTGAAATCCGTCCAGTACCGAATGGTCAAGAACGCTTGAAAGAAGCAATGAAGCATGGTTTTAAACATGCGATTATTCCAAAGGCCAATGCACCTGCTAAAGGAGCTCCTCAGTTTAAGGGTATCAATGTGATTGCTGTTGAACGTCTTGACGATGCCATCGAAAGTGCGTTTGAGTTATAACCAATCTTGAAAAGTATAAAAAGATTTGATCAAAAAAGCCCTTAACTCATGATAAGTTAAGGGCTTTTTTATATGCTATAAGTTTTAAAACTAAGGTCCTGAAACACGCTCAATAGCGACATTACCGACACCTTTATTAGTGATACCTAGGCGCTTAGCTGCACCATACGATAAATCTAATACGCGGTTGCCATGGAATGGACCACGATCGTTCACTTTTACTACAACGCTTTTACCGTTAGTTTTATTAGTGACTTTAACATAGCAGTTGAGTGGTAATGAGCGATGTGCTGCCGTCAAACCATTCATATCAAAAGTTTCACCACTAGCAGTTTTACGACCATGAAACTTACGACCGTACCAAGAGGCAAGACCAGTTTGCTTAAATTTACTAACAGAATTAGAGGCTACTGCGGTTAGACGCTCTAACACATCTTCATCATTAGTGACTTGAGTGGTATCACTCGCTAATAGTGAACTACTAAGTGCTAATGAAGTAGGCTGACGTGCTGATTTGACCAAACTTGATGCACCATCATGCTGACGGCTAAGCTCACCAAGTACACGATCGATATGGGAGGCGTTATCTTGTGAAATCATCGCAAGGGAGGTTTTTGCTTCTACAGCATTTACATTTGTAGCAACTGCAGAGCCAGCGAATAAAACTGCCGACATTGTAAGTAAACCAGATAAACGCTTATTCATAAATACCTCTATAACTTATACACCAAAACCTAACTCTAAATTTTTAGATTGAGTATGACAGCGTTAGACCAATCTAACAGTGAATCAAACTCTAGAATCTTTATATTAATCTATTGTTTTGATAGCGATTAATATTTAGGGCGAGACTCTTACAGGTTTCAATATATGGTAATTTTTCATTTTATGATCATAAGTAGCGGTAGTAATGACCGTAGTTACTTAGAACATGCTTAAATGATAGTCAGCGATATTCATTGAGTACTTATTTTTAACTTAGAGAGTAAGTACCAATGTCACTATATGTCGTATCTATAAAACTTCCGATATACAAACTTTCTGATATTGCTAAAGTAATGAAGGGTTTAAAAGTTTTTGCGTGATGCTTTGTTATTAAACCGTTAATTAAGTAGTGTATTTGAAAGTCTGAAATCTACAAGATGCTAACTATACGACCAATCTACAACCAAAGTATAATTAAATGCAAATTTTGTTAGTGGCTATGTACGGGTTATGTATCAAAGTACAGTAAAACGAGGTTAACGCAATTTTTTGTAAAAAACAAGAAATAAAATATTTCAGCCTTGATTTGCAATTCATTTTGGTTAAAAAAATCACTGCTAATGACAGTATGATACAAGTAATTAAATAACAATACTTTATGTCTCATGACAGCATTTTGATAGGCTGGTCATGAATGGGGATTATGTAGTATCTATTAAAAGTAACAAAATATTAATAGTAGCAAAATCGCTGATACTTTGATTTAATCTAAACTTTGTTGTCATTAGTCATGCGAGAGTGCTTTATTTTATGCTCAGTGTTTTTGAGAGATATAAATGATGTGTGTTTGTCATATTTCAATGATAATTTACTAATGTTTTATATATAAGGTATTGTTTATCAGTGTTTTTAACCAGATTTGTGAGTGTGAATCGACATCAATAAGCCAAAACCTGCCATCAAAGTCACGATAGCGGTACCACCATAGCTGATGAAAGGAAGGGGTACGCCAACAACAGGTAAAATACCGCCAACCATACCGACATTGACGAATATATAAACGAAGAAAGACATGGCAATAGCGCCCGCAAGCAGCCTGCTATAAATGTCAGGATGGGTGAAAGCGATATACAAGGCACGCGACAAAAGGCAAAAGTAAATAAACATCAGCAGCATGACACCTAGTAAACCAAATTCTTCAGAAAAAGCTGCAATAATAAAGTCAGTATGACCTTCTGGTAAAAAATGCAGATGCGACTGTGTGCCTTCTAAATACCCTTTGCCAGTGAGCCCGCCTGACCCAATGGCGGTCTTTGATTGGATAATATTCCACCCAGCACCTTGTACATCGGCTTCAGGATTGAGTAAGGTTAGGACGCGCGTACGCTGATAATCATGCAACAAAAAGTTCCAAGCAAACGCAATAAAAGGTATCGCTAAAATCACAGCAGCAGAAATCAGACGCCAAGACAGACCCGCCAAGAACAGCACAAAAATGCCACTAGCAGCGACTAAAAGCGAAGTGCCAAGATCAGGCTCTTTTGCAATCAGCAATACAGGAACGATAATCAATGCCAGAGTGATGGCAATACTGGACGGTGATGGCGGAAGATCACGCTTGGACAAAAACCAAGCACACATCATCGGCATACCAAGCTTCATAAACTCAGACGGCTGCACACTACCAAACCCAGGTAAGTTGATCCAGCGCTGAGCACCCATACGCACTTCACCAATGATATCAACCAATACCAATAATATAAGACCTAATACATAAAACACAGGCGTAAAGGTACGGTAAAGGCTTGGCGGTATTTGTGCCATCGCAAACATTACGGTGAATGCCACACCGTAACTTACCATCTGACGTATGACCATGCCGATGTCTTGACTGGCAGCACTATATAAAATCGTCAGGCCAATGCAGCAAACCGTTAACAAAAGCAAGGTCAACCACGGATCGATGTGAATACGTTGCCAGATCGTCGGTGCATGACCTTGGCCTAAGTGATGGCTCTGACGTGAAAAACGGTATTGCGGGTTAGAAGACATAGGCAAAGTTTGGCTAGCAGTTGGAGTAAAAGGGAGAGGTTCTCTAAGCTGTCTTATATAAAATATGTGATGAGTATTTGACGGTCTCTATTCTAATAGAAGCTCACGGACAAAAAAACAAGCAGATACTTAACATCTAGGCAATAAAGTCACGTAATTATAAAAGTGATAAGGATAAGTGTTAATTACGAATATCCTGCCTCAGATTAGAGGCGATAGTTTAGCCTGCTTGCTGAAAATTTGATAGTATCGATAAAACGTTTTTAGCGGTAGATTCCTGCAATGATAAAATCAAAAAACCATAACTATGGACAAATCCAGAAGCCTATTCTTGCACTGGTTGTTTGTATGAGTAGCATCAATGTTCATGCCGCTATTATAACTGATAGTAGTGAACGCCGTATCGAAGTGCGTCAAGGCAGTGGCGACACTAGCAATGCTTATATATCGCCTTCTAACAATGTCTCTAGTCAGCGCCCTGGTGTCACTATGTTAAGTGGCGCAAATGCATCAAATGGCGATAGTATGCAAAGCTTGATTGCACAAAAGCAGCGTGATTTTGAAATTGATGCCAGTCTGTCTATCGAGGAAAACAAACGCGTCAATGTGAATCAACGAAGACCGACTTATAATACAACTTACCGTAATAACAGCTACAGCACAACGAATAACACCTATAATAGTGCTAATAACGATCTTACGAGCATGGACTTTAATGCATGGCTCAACAGTAACAGTTACCGTGCTAGGCAAGTAGCCGAATATCAGCGCTATTTGAGCGCACGTGTGGGTGCACAAAATGTACCACCACTGTCTCAGCTACTTACCACCGCGCGCAGCTGGGACAAATGCGGTTATGAGCCTTATCAGCTGCCACCGCGAGAGTTGTGGGCCAATATCGTGCCAACACTACACCTCTATAGTGAGCTAAAAAATCAAGGCATTTTGCCTTTAAGTACTGAGATACGCTCGGTGTATCGTAGCCCTGGGCTGAACGACTGTGCTGGCGGTGCTGGCAGTAGCAAGCATATGAATGCAAGTGCCATGGATATTTGGGTGCCAGAGTACGAAGACAACCTATGGCGCCTCAGTACGATGCAGGATGGCTTGTGCCAGTTTTGGCAATATCAAGGACAGTCTTACAACTTTGGCTTGGGTTTATATGCCACAGGTGCGATTCATCTAGATACCGATGGTTATCGTAAATGGGGTTTTAACCATACCAGTAGTAGCTCTTATTGTCGCTATTAGATAGCTAAGGGTTAACGCGTCATAAGCAAGCGCACACTCAAATTAGTGACAATAAAAAAACGAGAAACAGTATAATATCGCTTATAAATTTTACAGCTAAATGATTAGTAGGATGAGCTGGCTAGACGCGCAAGTTCACCAAAAAAATGTTTGGAATTTAATATTTATGTTCTAATATGAATATTTTCATTTACTATCTTTATATCCTTATCACTCTTCAAGGAAGAAGATTATGGTTATTATAAGCGGGATTTATGACAAAGCAGCATTCAGCAGTTGCAAGATGCAGTAAATCGAATGAAAGGAAACAACGTTTTTTTCGCTCAAAATATATTTACACCACGTTAATAGGAATGGCATCATTTTCCATATTATTGGTGAGTGCCTGCAGTCCAGAACCCTATCCTGAAAACAGCTCGCTGGTGACAGATAAAACTGCGCTAACACGTGATAGCATCGCACAAAATTCTGAAAACATTGAAGACAGTATTAGAAACTCTTATGCTCGTTTGGCCTCAGAGCGCGCTGATGTATGCCCAAAGTTGATAGAAGAACAGGGTAGTCAGGTTATTGAGCGCGTTGCAGAAGTAATGGTAAACGATTATTGTGACTATTTCCTATATCCTCGAGAGGGTCAGCATATTTCAGTCGCCACCAACAATCGCCAAATCGAAGCCTTACTTATAGTTCCCGCGCTACATAACTTTGCTAATGGTGGTTATAAGGTCATGTCTTACGACAAGCATATCATTCGACTGAGCTATAATGGTGCCACCTATAAGCCTCAAAACCTCAATTACGACATCGTAATGACCATTTCTGATAACTCTGATAAAGAGTATTCGTAGTCTTTTTTGATAGCACAAGTCAGTCACAAGATAATAAGCACATGAGTGATGAGTCGGGCATACTGAATCGCTCATCACTCACGCTATTTGTTATCTAACTGAGTGAATTTAACCTAGCTTATTTCCCTCTTGTTATTTGGTCGTTTTTGTCGTAGCTTCTATCCCCTTCCAAGGATCGTCTTGCCCAACTGTCACGATTAAAAAGTTATCCGGATTTAAGGTATCGCGCAGCGTTTTGTTGACCCCTGACAGCGTGACTTGATCAATACGGTTGACATAATCGGCCAAGTAAGTGTTTGGCAATTGATAGAAATTCATCATTCCTAACAACCCATTGATCCCTGCGTTACTTGCAAAACCCATCGGGAAGCTATTTTTGAGATTGTCTTTGGTCAGGCGTATCTCGTCCTGAGTGACTCCTTTTTCTAACGTGTCATCGATAACCGCTAAGCTTGCATCGATTGCCGCACGTGCTTTGTCATTACGTGTCGAAAAGCCAATCTGATAAGGCCCGCGTGCTAGCATCGGATTCATTGATCCTGAAATACCGTAGGTGTACCCGAGATTTTGTCTAATCTCAGTCATCAAACGGGCATTAAAGTCACCACCTGCCATTACCTCGTTACCAACCGCAAAATTGGTTTGCTGCTGCTGGGCTGTTGGATTGGTTGCACGTTTACTGCCTAATTGTCCCATCAATACGGTAGTTTGGGTACTTGGGAAGGGAATATGAATGTGCTGTGATTTAGTGAGAGGTTTAGGCTCAGGTAAATCAGCGGCAGCTTGACCAGCAGATAGTTTAGTCGTGATATCTTCAGCCAGTTTTTTCGCCTGTACCAAGGTCAGATTGCCTGTCATAGCGATAGAGGCATTTGCCGCCACTAAATACCGATTTTTAAAGTCTATCAGCTGTTGCTTCTGGATAGTTGGCACGCTCTCTAGCGTACCGACTGAGGGATGAGCGTAAGGATGACTGCCGTATAAAGCCTTATCAAAGGCAATACTGGCAAGACTGCCAGGGTCTTGTTTTTGCTGCTGTAAGCCAACGAGTAATCGTGACTTGTTACGTGCTAATACCTCGTCATTAAACGTAGGCTCACTCACCATTTGCGTCATCAAATCAACAGCTGGTAACAGGTGTTTATCGTCTGATAAGCTGCGTAGCGAAACAATGAACATATCCTTATAGGCACTACTGCCCAGATTGATGCCTAGTGTTTCAACAGCACGCGTGAACGCATCTTCATCTAAGCTTTTGGAGCCCTGCTCAAGCATCGTTGCGGTCATGTTGGCGATGCCAAAACCGTCTTTACTGATGCTGCCATCACGGGCACTACCAGCATTGAAACGTAAGTCCACATCGACGATCGGTAAGGCTGTGGTCTGAACGAACATGACAGGAACGCCAGCTTTGGTCTTAAACTCTTGAATCGTTGGCACTGTGACTTTTAAAGATTTGGCATCATCGATACTGGTAAGTTTAGATAAAGCTGCAATCGGCGCACTTGCATCAACAGCAGTAGGGGCTCGGTAATCTTCAGCGCCTGTAGTGTCGGCTTGGGCAGTATTAGCCAATATACTCAACGCAAAAACTATGCTGGTACTAAGGTATGATAGCTTTTTTAATGGGAGATTAGATGATGTAGAGGGCAAAGCATTACTCAAAGATTTGTGTGTTGCTTGAGAGTTATATTTATTCTGAAACATGATGTTCTTCTTATTAAGAATACGGTTATATCGTCGCTTTTATGAAACGTTCTGATAACAGGCAGTATTTATTGTGCTTTGGTAGTGTTCTCTTTCGGGGGCACAATATGCATCACCGTTAAGTTGTCCTTAACCAAATACTTCTTACTGGCAGCCTGAATGTCAGCGACACTGATACCATCTAGTTTGGTTGGTAACTTAGCAAGTAATCTGTCATCTAGCCCGATAGACTGTAGTGAGCCGATCATACGTGCTTGTCCTTCCATGCTATCTTGTGCATATACTAGGCCAGTGACGGCATTGGTCTTGGCGCGACTGATTTCATCGGCAGCAATGGGATCGGTTTTGAGTTTTTCTATCTCTGATATTATGGCTTGTTGCGCTTGCTCTAAACTGACACCTTCACGTGGTGTCGCTTGAATCATAAATAGCCCATCGCCGCGATCTAACAAATCGTAAGAAGTACCAACCGTGGTCAGTAGACCTTGCTCACGTATCAATCGACTCTCCAAGCGTGCAGATAGACCGCCATCGAGTACGTCTTGAGCAAGCGAGAGGGCGTAAGCCTGTTTTTCATTGTTTGCGCCTGCTGTCACTAGGCTAGGTACGTTGTAACCCATAAGTAGGACGGGCACTTGCACCGCTTGCTCAGAGTCTACTTTTTGATAACCACGAAAGCCTTTTTGAGTGACAGCGTTACGCTTAGGTACGTTGCTTGGCGCCAGCTCACCAAAATAGCGTTTGACTTGAGTGAGTACTTCTTGTGGTTGCACATCGCCGACGATGACTAAAGTAGCATTATTGGGTGCATACCATGTCTTGTACCAGTCTTTTAGATCCGAGAGTTTGATGGATTCTAGCTCACTCATGGGCCCAATGACAGATTCACCCTTTGGACTGTTAGGCAATGCTAGCAAACGAAATAATTCGTAAGCTTTGGCAAGGGGATTGTCATCAGTACGCTGACGTCGCTCTTCCATGACGACTTGGTGCTCTTTGGTAAACTCTTTGTCATTGAAGGTGAGGTTTTTCATTCGATCTGCTTCAAGCTCTAACGCCAACGGCATACGATTGGCAGGAAATAGCTCGTAGTAGCCCGTATAATCATAGCTGGTAAAAGCATTGTTAACCCCGCCAAACTTGGCAATCAACCGCTCGTAATCATCACTTGAAACATCAGGAGTGCCTTTAAACATCATATGCTCAAGTAAGTGAGAGATGCCGCCTTTATCCAGCGGCTCATCTGCCGAGCCCACCCGATACCAAATCTGGGTCATGGCGACGGGTGCACGGTGGTCTTCTTTTATGACCACTTTTAGGCCATTTTCTAACTGGTATTCATGTCGACCTGACATATCCATTGTCAAAGCAGAGGGCTTTGCCTCATCAGTTGTTTTATTTTTACTAAATGCGCTTTGAGATGACCCATCTGTCGTGACCGTATTTTTTGTAGTGGTAGTCGTGCTAGAAGGTAATGCGGTGGTTTGACAGGCAGAAAATAATGTTGCCACCGTTAGAGCACAGGCGATACGTAATGGCGTAGTAGTGAGCGTTGAAGACAATGGCATGGTATGGTCTACTTATATAAAATAATGACTGAAGTGATGGACGTAATCATAGCAATACAATGCATCACAGTGATGTCTGTGTGCCAACCATGACACTAGCGGTCGGTCTAATATCTTGCGTCGTATTGCAACCTGCCACAGATAATACAGTTGTCGTTAGCAAAATCGCCACACTGATATTGGCAATGCTTTTATAGTGTTTAGAGAGTGATGACATAAGCGTTTCCTAATAAGAATTTTTAGATGAGTCTTGGTAGAGTAGGCGAAGTCTTGCAAGGAACAAGTCAGAATTTTGTGTCCAAACCTTAAGCAAAACTCTCTCAAATCATTATGTGATTTTTTGAGCAGATAATTTTTGACGACAGTCTACTATGGTAAGGGCTAAGCGCGACTTGAATTATGCTAAAATAGGCTAAAGTCCATGGTCATATAGCTGGCAAGCTTATGACAATCTAAAAATCCATTTACAATAAACAAATAATTAATAGCGATAACTTTTAGGGCAAACTTATGAATAACCCAAACAATAGCAACCGTGTGGTCATCAATCTTGATGATGGTCTCGATGATTTAGATGACGATGATATTACCTTACCCAGTCTACCGGTGCAATCGGTGCCAATCATTGATGAAACAGAGCGTGCTGCGCTACAAAGGGATAATACGGCAAATCCAGATGTCTCAAACAATCAGGCAGCAGAAAATATTGCTTTGGCCACGCCAATTGTTATGACAGAAGAGCATAACGTCCCTAAAGGTGCCTCTGAGAGCTTTTCAAGTGCTAAAGAGACAGGCACTACGAGCAAACCTAGCACTGCGACAACCATTCCTGCCATGCCATTACAAGAGCAACTTGGGGATACACCAAGGGTAAGTCCAGTCGCTAGCAGCAATACCCAAGCAGCCACGCCACAAGAGCCTGCTGCAGAGCCACCAGAAAATAAGAAAAAAGGCAGCTGGTTTAACCGTATGAAGACGGGGCTGAGTAAGTCACGTAAAAATTTGGCCGAAGGGATGGTCAGCATACTTATCGGTGGTAAAGAGATCGATGACGAGCTGTTAGAAGAGGTCGAAGATCAGTTATTGGTTGCTGATATCGGCGTTAATGCAACCAACCGTATCATCAAGAACCTGACCGAGCAGACTGCCCGTGGTGACTTGATTTATGCTCACTCACTCTATAAAGCCTTGCAAAGTGAGCTGGTTGATATCCTAACGCCTAAGGTTGAGCCGCTGGTGATCGATACCAGCAAAAAACCATTTGTTATCTTAGTTGTGGGTGTCAATGGTGTTGGCAAAACCACAACCATCGGTAAGCTCGCCAAGCGCTTACAAGGTGAGGGTAAATCAGTCATGCTAGCGGCAGGGGATACTTTTCGCGCGGCTGCCACCGAGCAGCTACAGATTTGGGGCGAGCGTAATCATATCCCAGTGGTGGCACAAGGTCATGGCTCTGATAGTGCTTCTGTCATTTTTGATGCGATGCAATCTGCCAAAGCAAAAAATATCGACGTACTCATAGCAGATACCGCTGGCCGTCTACAAAACAAGACACATTTGATGGCAGAGTTAGAGAAAGTGGTGCGCGTGATGCGTAAAGCTGATCCAAGCGCTCCGCATGAAGGTATGATCGTACTCGATGCTGGCACGGGTCAAAATGCCATTAACCAAGTTGAGCTATTTAACAAGATTGTACCATTGACAGGTATCACCATTACGAAGCTAGATGGTACGGCAAAAGGTGGCGTGGTGTTTAACATTGCCGAAACGACAGACGTGCCTATCCGCTATATTGGTGTGGGTGAGTCGATTGATGACTTGCGCGCCTTTAGTCCGAAACAGTTTGTCGCCGCTTTGTTTGAGACAGATGACAAAGAGTAGAACCGCTATTTGTAACGGCTAAACAATCTTTAAAATAATTTGGAAATCAAAGCCATGATAGTGACCGAAGCATCTTTTGGATCGTATCGATTAACGCTCATTGCCCGTCTCGATGAGCATGACCAGCCTGTGCTCGTTGAAGCCAACTGGCTGCTGCCCGGTAATACTTGGCACAGCTCAAAATCTGTCCCCAAGCTTAAAAAATATTATGGCCTGACAGATGAAGACTTTACCTTTATAAACAGCAATAGCCTAAGCATGAAAGAGCCTACTCAAGCTTTACTGATAGAAACGATTTTCCAACTCAAAGATTATGCTGCTGGTAAACGCAAGACATTGGACTTGCCCTTAGATTTTTCTATGGGTACTGAGTTTCAACAAAGCGTATGGCGGGCACTACAAGAGATTGGCTATGGCGAAACCATCAGCTATGCCACCCTCGCGCAGCGTGTTAATAGCCCGAAGGGGTTCCGCGCGGTTGCACAGGCTAATGGCAAAAATCCTTTTAGTATCATTGTGCCTTGTCACCGAGTGATTGCAAGCGACGGTAAGCTTGGCGGTTATACAGGTGGATTAGATAAGAAGGAATATCTGCTGGCGCTTGAAGGGGTTAGGTGTAGAACGTAAAGATAAATATAACGCTTCAACTATTGAATGAGTGAGCAGAAAAAAGCACCAAACCGACAATTGATTGGTGCTTTTTCTGGGGGTGTTCTTGCCAGTATTTAGTTATTAAGCTGGCTATCCCTCAAGCTGCGCCATGACGTCAGCAGAGAAGTTCACGTTAGTATAAACTTCTTGCACATCATCCGCATCTTCTAACATATCGATCATCTTTAGGATTTTTTCAGCATCTTCCACATTGTCGATTTCAGCCGTGGTAGATGGTGACATGGTGACTTCAGCATTGTCAGAGACAAGACCAGCAGCGTTAAGCGCGTCTTGAACTTGACCGAAAGTTTCCCACTCAGTGATGACAAGCAAGCTTTCACCATCGTTTTCGATATCAACGGCGCCCGCATCTAGTGCCACCATCATGACTTCATCTTCTAGGCTTACATCATTAAAAGTGATCTCGCCGCGTTTGGTAAACAGATAAGCCACTGAACCTGAAGTACCAAGATTGCCATCACATTTGGTAAAGGCGTGACGGACTTCACTGACCGTACGATTGAGGTTATCAGTCATGGTTTCGACCAGTACCGCTACACCGCCGACACCGTAGCCTTCGTAACTGACTTCTTCCATTTTTTCATTATCACCGCCGCCTGTACCACGGTCGACAGCACGGTTGATCGTGTCGCGAGTCATATTGACTGATAGCGCTTTTTCGATAACAGCACGTAAGCGCGGGTTTTTGTCAGGGTCGGGGTCGCCTTGTTTGGCAGCTGAGACGATTTCACGAATAATTTTGGTAAATATTTTACCTTTTACTGCATCCTGACGGGCTTTACGGTGTTTAATATTTGCCCATTTTGAATGGCCTGCCATATAACATCCTTAAGGTTTACGTATTATTTTTTATGTGCAAGAAGGCGATGAATTACAGCCTTCGATGTCTGATCACCTTGTTTTATACTATCATTATTTTGTCTATATCAGGTAATAGCGCTACTTGCACGTTAACGATTTGTATGTTGTTGAGAGTGCTTTTTTGCTACACTGTGGCAAATTATAGATTGTATTCACTGTGATAAGTGAGCAATATTATAAACCAGTTTTAACTATTTTGACCAACTTGCCCTTATCCATCACATTTTAAGTCATGGAACGCTATCAAGCCATTGATTTTATAAAGTTACTGATTCTATGAAGCGACCAACTGCTGAAGCCCTAACACACTTGCGTAACCGTACGCATATTATTATTGAAGGTACAGATACCCGTTTGGGTAAGCTCTTTGATATTGTATTATTGATTGCGATTTTGACCAGTGTGGCTGTCGTCATGCTTGATAGTGTGTTGTACATGCGCTTGCAATATGGCACGTTGTTTTTTTATGCAGAGTGGTTTTTTACGATTCTATTTACCATTGAGTATGCACTAAGGTTGTTTTCAGCACCCAATCGCTTGCGCTATGCGTTTAGTTTTTTTGGCATAGTGGATTTGTTGTCTGTTTTGCCAAGCTATCTCAGCTTACTATTTGTAGGTGTGCAGTATCTACTTGTCATACGAGTGCTACGTATCTTACGTGTATTCCGTGTCCTAAAACTTAAAGCCTATATGCAACAAGCAGGTTTTTTGGCTTCTGCACTCAAAACCAGTCAGCAGAAAATTACCGTTTTCTTCTTGTCGCTTGTGCTATTGGTAACCATCTTTGGTTCAATCATTTACGTAGTAGAGGGGCCTGAGAACGGGTTTACTAGTATTCCATTGTCTATCTATTGGGCGGTCGTCACGATGACGACAGTTGGCTATGGTGATATGTCGCCCAAGACGCCGTTAGGCCAAGCAATTGCAACCATGGTTATGATCACAGGTTATTCGATTATCGCTGTACCGACAGGTATTTTTACCTCTGAGCTGGCTCGTAATATGCGTCCGCAGCTTAATCCTGTCACTTGTCCGAACTGTGGTAAATTCGGTCATGCAGTGGGCGCAGACTTTTGCGATCGCTGCGGGCACGCGCTCCACATTTAATGACAGGTTTGACTGTTATTGCCAATTGATCGCTTATTATACGTCAATGTACTCATCAACGAGCGGCGAGAGGTCAGTCTCAACGCCAAGATTGACCAGATTCCAGTACTGTCCAGATACGGTACGGTCTAACATCATGGTGGTGGCAGAGGGCTGAAACTGACCGAAGTATTTTAATGAAGTGCGCATTTGGGCAATCACCTCATGGTGTATTTGACTGCTACCAAAATCAAATGGCCCTTCTTGGTATGGGCGGATAGATAGTGGTTTTAGACCAATAGATAGCCATTTTTCATAAAACTCGCCAGGGATGTTTTTATCATCATCACGGCGAATATCTAAGGCGACAAGGTCTTGCTCAAGCGCGGTCACATCGCCTTTGATAGCATGCTTGGCAAAACGACGGAATAGTTGGACCTCGCTATCACTGTAACTACGGATACCGCCGAAGTCATACGCCACAACACTACCATCCTGCCGAAAAGCAAAGTTGCCTGGATGCGGATCACAATGCATACGGTACAGACTAAATAGTTGTCCTGCGGTAAAATGAAACAAGCGCTTTGCTATTTTTTGCTTAATGGCATTGTCCCATGTTGCAGCGACGGTCAATGTCTCTCCTATCTCCTCAGTCAGTGTCAAAATCCGTCTAGAAGAGTGGCTGCTAATGACTTTTGGGATAATGAGACCTTCATCATCAGCATGAAAGGCACCAAATACACGCAGATTGTGCGCCTCTTTGGTATAGTCCAACTCGTCGTGTAGACTCTGTCGAATCTCATTAAATAACTGCTCTTGCAACTGCTTACTCATATTGAGCACACCTGCAATTTTTAGCGCCATGCGCACCTGTTTGAGGTCGCTATCACAGTTTTCATCGACATCAGGATACTGGACTTTGACCACGACCCTTTGTCCAGAAGGTAGCACAGCTTTATGGACTTGCCCAATAGATGCTGCGGCAAATGGCGTCTCGTCAAACTCACTGAACAGCTCTGCCATCGGTGCTTTAAGCTCACGCTCAACTTGTGCACGTATTTGCGCATAAGGCATGGGCGGTGCATCTTTTTGGAGTTTTTCTAGGGCAGTTGCGACCTCAGGCGGGAACACGTCTTTGTACTGTGAGGCAATTTGTCCGACTTTCATCACCGCACCTTTCATCTCACCCAACGTCTCGGCAATCTGGATACCCACGTCTTGCATCAAGTCTGAGCGAGCTTGTAGGCGCTTTTCTTCGTCACTCGAGAGATGCTTAAACGAGTTTTTAGCGGCTTTGCCGGCGATGCTTGCTGTCATGCCAGCGAGTTTCATAAAGCGCTTTCCGGACGTTTTTGCCATTCATATCACCATATAGTGGATTGTTTTGCTCAGTCATAATTCTATTATTTTCATCAAACAATTACTGTTTAACTAATGTGTGAAAAATAAGAAGTTTTACTTTATTAACAAAGCTAGTAATCTATAAAATTAGAAAACACCTTAAGTGCTTGTATTGACTGAATAAATATTGCTTAGCCAGTAGTCTAGTGCCATCTCATAACCCATATGACCCAAACCACAGATGACACCGACTGCGACATCGCTCAAATAGGAATGATGCCTGAAAGGCTCACGTGCATGGACATTGGATAAATGGACCTCTATAAAAGGCTTCTGTGTCGCTAGTAACGCATCGCGTAGGGCAACTGAGGTATGGGTAAAGGCAGCAGGATTGATAATAACGGCATCAGCTTGGGCAGATTTTTCTGCTAATAAACCATAATATTGAATCTTATCTACTAGATCGCCTTCATGGTTTGACTGTACACAAATTAATTCAATGCTGTGCTGAGCGGCTCGTTCGACCAAGCGTTTTTCGATATCTACCAGCGTCATATGGCCATAAATTTCAGGCTCACGCTTACCCAATAAGTTCAGGTTGACGCCATTCACCAATAGCAGTTTGTGATTGAGGGTCTGATCGATGTGTTGGTCAGCAGGATTTTCTGCTGCTGTAGATGGAGAAGAGGACGTCATAGTAATCTCTATCGCTGTTTAAATATGTGAATGATTTATTATAATGAATAAGGTATGCATGACAAATAGGTTGCACACGCTGATCCAGCGTATCCCTTTATAATAGCAGCTTGTAGGCTGGGTTATAAAAAAATTACAGGAAAAACTCACCCATGCCTTAAAAAGCGTGTTAAAAGTCTTTATGTTGCTAAAAACCCGTGCTATGATATTTTTTATGCAATAAGTATTGCAAGTTTGTTACTGTCATTGATATGAGAGATAGTTTGCAAGATTGGCTTTCTTTTATATAAGCGTTTTAAAGATGACTGTGACTAGATTAGTACTCTTAAGTTTTTGATTTCATCATCTTAGATCCCGTTTATATGCAATGTTGCAAAGGAATTTGGGGCTAAGCGAACTTTTTTAGGAAGTAATATTATGTCAGCTCGTGAGCAAGGTATCGTTAAGTGGTTTAATGACTCAAAAGGCTTTGGTTTCATTCAACGTGACAGCGGAGAAGATATTTTTGTCCATTTCCGCGCGATTCAGGGTGATGGCTATCGTTCTTTAAAAGATGGCGAAAAAGTTGAGTTCAGCGTAGTAGAAGGTGAAAAAGGCCTACAAGCTGAAGAAGTCAGAAAGTTAGAAGAGTAATCTATCCAGACATTAAAGCAGTTTAGTTATAATGTCTGTATGAACTACTGATATACTACTGAGTCAAGCCCGTATTGTCTTACCCATGTTGAGTGAACAACAGCATATTTGGTAGGTCAGGTATTGGGCTTGGCTTTTTTTGTACCCGTATGTCTAGCGGCCATCTATAGATATAATGTTGCGACTACTATTGGTCACGCTTATGTCAGTATAAAATTTTATTGTGAGCTGATTTGTGATTGATAAAATACAAGCAACTAATTTAAAAGGATATTTTTTTGAGTAATTTTACAACGTTTACTGATTTGCCACTTTCAACCGCGACCCTGCGGGCAGTGAGTGATTTGGGATTCACGGAACTCACGCCGATTCAGGCGAAAATACTACCGCATACACTAGCAAGTCAAGATGCCATCGGACAGGCGCAAACGGGAACGGGTAAAACAGCAACGTTTTTATTGACAATCATGGAAGCGTTACTCAAACGTCCTTTTACGCATGATGAAACGCGTTATCTAGGTGAGCCGCGTGCCGTGATTATGGCGCCAACTCGCGAGCTGGCTCAACAGATATTTGAGGACTGCATTGCACTGACCAAATACACCTCATTACACAGTGTCTGTATTATGGGTGGGACCAATTACGAAACCCAGCAGCATGAGCTTGAGCGCCAATACGTTGATATTTTGGTGGCGACGCCTGGCCGTCTAATTGATCTTGCCAATAAAGGCATGGTGTATTTAGATCGAGTAGAGGTGCTGGTGCTTGATGAAGCAGACCGTATGCTGGACATGGGTTTTATCCCTGATATCAAGCGCCTTGTGGGGCGTATGCCCGCCAATACAGACCGTCAAAGCTTACTGTTTTCTGCTACTTTTAACCAAGATGTGATGAATTTGGCGTATCGCTGGTTGCATGAGCCGCAGTTTGTGGAAATCGAGCCAGAACACAAGACCAGCGAATTGGTTGATCAGCACTTTTACTTACTGACAGAAGATCAAAAACTCGAAGCCCTTCAGCGTATTATTAGTGAGGAGGCCGTTGAAAAGGTCATTGTATTCGCCAATCGCAAAGATCAAGTCAAGCGTCTCTATCATAAACTGCGTCAAGCGCATAAGATTGTCATGCTCTCAGGTGATGTAATTCAGCAAAAACGTGAGAAATACTTGCAGCGCTTCAAGGATGGTCACACGTCTATCTTGGTGGCGACAGATGTTGCAGGGCGCGGTATCCATGTTGATGATATCAGTCATGTCGTTAACTATACCTTGCCCGATCAACCAGATGATTATGTCCACCGTATTGGTCGTACGGGCCGCGCTGGGCAAACAGGCATTAGCATTAGCTTTGTCAGTGAAGATGACGCATTTAATATACCAGCATTAGAGAAGCATTTAGAAACCAAGTTTACGCTTGAGCAGTGGCAGGAATAATTGCTATAAATAGGTAACACTTAACCAATAAACCCCTTAATATCATTTTTGATATTAAGGGGTTTTTGTACGCTTGGTAAAGTCCGCGCAGTACTCGAGTTATGTGTTAGAAATTATTGACCATGATGCATGGAGGTGGCGTCATCACCCATATCATGCATGCTATGATCCATATGATTATCCATGTCTTGCATATCATGATCCATAGCTGGCGTCATATCGTGATTCATCTGATCTATATTATGAGCATCTGTCTCAGACATCATAGCAGAGTGGCTACTATGATCCATCTGTGCGTGTCCACCACCATGCCCGCCATGCATGTTTGCCATGACCATAGGAACGACAGCAACTGCCAAACCTGAGAGTACCATCACCGCACCATTTAACTGCCTTAAGCGAAAACGACCAATCTTGTCACGTAACCAGCCGACTGTCTCGTGCGTTGCAACTAACATCGGCACCGTGCCAAGACCAAAAACAAACATCAACGCTGCACCGCTTAATGGGTTGTGAGCCACCACCGCGATGAGTAGGGCGCCATATACCAAACCGCAAGGCAAAAAGCCCCAAAGCAAACCAGCTGTCAATGCACGTGGAAAGGTGTTTAGGGGAAAGACCTTTTGGCGTAGCGGGCTGAGGTATTGCCAAAAGCGCATACCAAAACGCTCGAGCTTATTCAAAAAAGGTGCGCCAAGCATGGTCACACCCACAAAGACCAACACTGCGCCCAGTAAAATACGTGGCAAGCTATTGCCTTTCATGAGTGGCTCTAACACCGTCGTACCGATAAATCCTGCCAGCAGACCTAAC
>Ga0114909_1000214_pt1 | contig 44007 bp, 33 predicted proteins | sample MalvireepMed_906_FD_87290 | JGI IMG/M metagenome (GOLD analysis project Ga0114909, IMG submission 87290) | Marine viral communities from the Global Malaspina Expedition - Malaspina viral metaG DeepMed_906 | ecosystem: Environmental > Aquatic > Marine > Oceanic | place: Mediterranean Sea...
GCAGATCAAGAACGGGATCGGGGCCAATCTGTTTGAAAGCGCGCCAGCCCAGCTCCGTGCGCATGGGGAGCTTCCCGCCCTTCTGGAGCTTTTCCAGCCGATGGGCCAGTTCCAGCAAGATCTGCCAGTCATGGCGGGTGTCCGGGCCGGCATCGAACAGTGCTTCGCTGTATTTGGCGAAATTGCGCACCGCAAACATGCTGAAAATCAGATCGTAGTGGCTGCGTTCCAGCGCCGCGGTCGGGGGCAGGATGATATCCGCATGCAGGGTTGTTTCGTTGAGGTAATAATCCACCGAGACCATGAAGTCGAGGCCGCCCAGGGCTTCCTCCAGACGTCGGCCGTTGGGGCTGGAGAGAACGGGATTGCCGGCAACGGTGACAAAAGCCCTGATCTGCCCATCGCCAGGGGTTAACATCTCATCGGCCATGGTGCTGGCCGGGTATTCTCCGCCGAATTCAGGCAGCCCCTTCACGCGGCTGTGGCGCTTGCCGAAGTGACCCTTCTGACCGGCCATGGCACCAAGCTCTACCAGATCAATCGCCGGCTGCGAGAACAGAACGCCGCCGGGCAGGTCCAGTTTCCCGGTCAGGATGTTGAGGCAATAGGCCAGCCAGGTTGCCACACCGCCAAAGGTCTGGGTGCTTGTCCCCATGCGCGTGTAAAGAGCCGCCTTTCGCGTGGTGGCGAGCTGTCGGGTGAGGGCGCGAATGTCCTCCGCGGAAATACCGGTGTGTGCGCTGACCACTTCCGGGGTGAAGCTGAGAGCCGCCAGGCGCAGAAGGTCTGCGTCTTTCACCAGCCTTTCCGCCGGACCGGGATCCACCAGCTTTTCTTCAAACAATGTATGCACCATGGCCATCATCAGCAGGGCATCGCTTCCGGGCCGGACGAAGTGGAATTCGTCGGCCAGCTTTGCGGTCTCGGTGCGGCGGGGGTCCACCACAACCATTCTGCCGCCGCGCTGCTTCAGGGCCTTGAGTCGCCCGCGGAAGTCCGGAACCGTCATCAGGCTGCCATTGGACGCCATGGGATTGGCGCCAATGCAGATAAACAGATCCGTGTGATCGATATCGGGAATGGGGAAAAGAACCTGGTGCCCGAACATCTCGAGACTGGCGAGCATGTGAGGCAGCTGATCATTGGACGTTGCTGAAAACCGGTTCTGGGTTCCGATGGCTCGCAGCAATGGCATGGTGGCAACCAGGGAACCATGGTTGTGTACGTTTGGGTTGCCCAGGTAAACGCCGATGCTGTTGTGGCCGTGGTCCTGGCGGGTCTGGTGGAGCTTTTCGGCGACCAGGTCAAACGCCTCCGCCCACTCCATTTCCTGCCAGCCGGTCCCGGTTTTGCGTATCGGCTTTTTCAGGCGGTCCGGATCTTCGTGCAGATCCTGAAGCGCAACCGCCTTCGGACAGATATGCCCCCGGCTGAGCGGATCATTCTCATCGCCCTTTATGGAAGCAATCCGGCCGTCCTTCATTTCGATCGCGACACCGCACATGGCCTCGCAAAGGTGGCAGGTACGATAGTGGGTGCCGTTTTCCATGAAGGGGCTCTCCTGAAAGGTTGTTGTCTTGCTATAGAAGTTTCAATCTGCAACCAGATTAGCAGCAAATGGCTTGGAGGGGGAAATAACCACCGTTTGTACCCTGTGCAAAAAGGGCCAACCCGAAGGCTGGCCCTTTGCAGTGGTTTCACAGCTTTTTACTGCTCTGCCGGGATCTCTTTGACCGGGTTGGATATGAAGTTGAGGTAGACGCCCTGTTCGGGGATTTGCAGGGGCAGATCAATCGTCACGATTTCGCCGCCAGGCACTCCAAGCGCCCGCGCCCGGACATTAATGTCGACCAGGTTTGAGTTGCGTTGCTCAATCTGCATCCGGCCGTCATCGAAGAAGGTGATGTTGCCCTCCAGTTCAAGCACAAACTCCCGACCGTACAGGTCGTGGCGGCCTCCCAGCGGGATTTCCATATCGGGCGCATCGAGCATCAATTCGGCCCGGGTTTTGAAGACCGGCTGGCCATTTTCACCCTCGGTTATTACCCCGGGTATCAGGCCAGAGCGGCTGCAGCCCGGGCCGGAACACGCCGGGTCGTCCTTGGCATAGCGCATGCGGAGGACCTGGGTATTGGTAATGGACTCCTCCTGGAGTGGGATAAATCCAAAAACCCGAAGCTCTGTGAACACACTGATCGATGTGGTCGCCAACTGTGTGGGATACAGGTTCACCAGAATCCCCTCATCGCCGGTTGGCTCATAAATGCCAGGGCCAATAACTTCCGTGTTGAGGGCGTAGGTCTGGTAGATGAACTTATCTTTGAGGCAACGCTCGCCGGTCTCGCAGCCAACCCGCGCATCGGCGGTACTGGCTACAATCACGGGCGGAGAGGCTGATGCTTCGTTATTGCGGACCCTCAGTTTCGTTGAATTGGCTGAAGCGGCCCAGCCATCAGCGTCGCTGCCCTGGTGGTCAAACGGCTCAAGACAGACCGGGTTAGTGTTGGAGTCACAGTCCACAATGAAGTTGGCATTGGTGTCGCGAACTGGCAGGTTTCGCAGAGGCGTGAAAACGCTGTCCAGAGGCTCGGTTCCGGTGAAATAGATCACCATGTCGTCCGGTCCGTTGTTGCCACCTCCGTCATCAAGCCCTTCAAGCAGGTCGGTTTTCAGTGCGAGGCCATCGGAATCGCAAACTGAGGTGTAGCTTCCAGTCGAGCAGCTTCCTGCATCCTCCGATGACTTCAGGGTGTACCGATAGTGTGCGTCGGCTTCCCAGGGCTGGTCCGGGTAGAACCGGATCCGCTGGAGATTCTTTTCAAGCCGGCCAGGTACGTTGCTTTCCACAACCGTGACCGAACCACTGGGTTCCTGCCTCACTTTCTCGACGATGAAGGTGTCTCCCTGAATAATGGAATTCAGGTCCATGGACTTGGAGAAGACAACGGTAATGGGACGATCTGACGGCATGGTGCTGACTGGTAGAGTGTCACCCACACCTCCATCGGAATAGCACTGTCCCAGTACGCCGGCGGAGAGATCCAGCAGACTATGATCGGTTTCGCAGGGGTAGCCCGGATAGGTGGTCAGGGCCAGGGCAGGGCGTCGGGTTACAGCGGAGCCGCCAATATCATCCAGTGAAAACTGTAACGGTGCCACGGTGGCTGGGTTGCCGGCCAGATCGGTCAAACCATCGATGACGATTTCGTAGTCAACGCCATGGCGCAGGCCATCGCCCGGATTCACGATAACGGCAGTTCCGTCCAGTTGTGTCTCAAGTGTCTCAACAGGAACACCATCCGCGAACAGTGAAATTCCGGTATCAATGGAGTCCGCGGCAAGCGGCTCATCAAAGAACAGAATGACCGGATCCCCGGGGCGCTGCATGGACTGGCGCGTATCCGGAATGGCGTTGTCCGGTCCGGGCATCCAGCTGATCAGGCTGGGCGAAGTGCTGTCCAGCTCGCGGAGTAGCTCGGCATCCAGAACCGAATCGGCATCGGTGGCCGCCTGAAGATGGAACGCGATGGTCGAGTCGGTGAACTCCTGGCCGAGAAGGTTTGGTTCCACCATTCCGATGGCATCGATGGTCAATACGCCATCCTGCACCAGCGCGATGCCCCGCAACTCGACCCCCATCAGATCCTGGGAGAGTGCAGCGTTGGGCTGGGCATTTTCGGTGTTCATGGAGACATCCATAAACAGCGTGATATGTCTGGGCGCGTTAATGTCATCGGTGTAGGGGTTGGGGCTCAGGTAGCCGGATGCGTCTGACAACATGGTGACCTTGATGTTGCCAGTAGTCTGGAGCTGACCGTTGGCGGCATCCAGCACAGGAACCTCGCCACCCACCAGAACATCCAGACTGGTACTGTTCAGCACGCTGCCCCGGGCGATACGTAACGGAAGCGCTTCATCAGCCTCGAAGGCCGGCGCATAAGCCAGCTCTGCAAACAGGTCGCCGGTCTGTTGGGAGGGACCTGCTTCTCCCTGGAGCACCGAGTTGAGCGTGACGCCGTTAATGACCTGGCCATTCAGGACGGATCGGGTGACGTCCTGTTCCGCAGTACCTGCGGCCAGCCCGGAATCAACAGCAGACTGCTGAAGTACGACCGTCGGGCCTGTCTCGCGGGGCGTGAATGCGATCTCCTCACTGAACCGGTCCGCTTCGGGCGAAGTCAGGCTGGCCAGGTTTTCCAGACGCAGGGTATAGGTCTGGCTGGTGTCCAGGACATCGTCCTTGCTGCCACAGTCCCTGGGATCCTCGACCAGACAAGGGTCCACCGTTATCCGGTTGCCTTTTACCAGAACCATCGCTGGAACAACCTCTCCGCTGCCATCCAGCAGCTGGATGGAACCGCCGAGAGCCTTCCAGTCCGAATGGATCGGGTGGGTCATGGCCAGGCGGAATGTGGAGAAGTTCATGGCCTCGAACGGACTGTTGTTTGCCGGAACCTGCCAGGCGATATCAAAATCCGCGGCCGAGTTGGTTATGCTTGCGGGTCCGGAGAAACTTCCCCGAGTCTCGAACTGGATGCCGGCATCGCCGACCGCGTTGGGGGTGTCGATCTGGCGACCACCCTCTGCAGCCAGAGGTTCGCTGAACGTCACCGTGTAGTCGCCGAGGGTGTCGAGTTCCGACGAGGGCGACAGCATGAGGCTTTTACCGCCGTCAATCCGGCTGATAGAAAAGGGCAGTGACTGTCCCTGAGCTTGCAGCAGAATCTTGTTTTGGAGATCTGCATCCTCATCGGTCAACGCATGGCTGAAGCGCAGAACAATGTCGGCTTTCGGGCTGACATCTGCCTGGCCATCAGCAGGGTAGGAATACACCACCGAGCCGGGGGAGACTTTCTCATTCATGGTCTGTTCGTCGCCACCACAGGCGGCCAGTAACAGGGCGGGTATCAGTGCCAGTGTGTTGTTGTACTTCATGGCGTGCCCTCCTTAAAACTTCAGGGTGATGGAGCCGCTGACAACGTGAACGTCGCCGTCTGCAGTAACCGGCGTTTCGTTGCCGTCAAAATCCACCAGTGTGAAATCGCGCTCCTGCAGTTGCTGGTACTGGTAACCGATGTCCAGACGGACGGGATAGGCCAGCAGACGGGTGCGGTCGTAGGTGGCACTCAGTCCGAGGCCGACGACAATCTTGTCGGTATCGAGATAATTGATCTCCGGATTGCGAGTGGACTTGAGCGGCGACTCCTCATAGGCAACGCCGCCGCGCACAGAAAAGTTCTTGTTGAGTGCGTACTCGGCGCCGATCCGTGGAATCAGCACGTCGTCGAACTGAATCCGGCTGCCCGCTGGCGCAGACTGCTGATCCTTGATCGTATCGGAAGAAAATTCCTTCTCCAGCTCTGACCAGTTCTGCTGCTCTACGCTGCCACCAATCCGCCAGTTTTCGCCCATGTATTGAGCGCCAAATCCGAAGGTTTCCGGCTGGAAGGAATCAATGGTAGAGACCGCCAGACTCAGGCCGGGATCGGGAATGGTCTGGGTGACAATGATGTTGGAGTCCACGGATGTGGAGGCCGCTGACTTGGTTCGATAAGTGAGTGCGGTTTCCCAACCGTTCAGGAAGCAGTCGCTGTCCGGGCAGAACGTGCTGCCCAGATCAATGGTGGTGCCCAGAATGGTTTTCAGTGAGGGCTCGGCATTGACCGCAAGGCGTTCCCGGCTGGTCTCGCCACCCAGAGTAGAGACAGCATCGAGGTTTGCCTGGGCATCCAGGGTGACGCGCACCGAAGCACCGGCGGAGATGCCGCGCCAGATCGGCGTAGCGCCACCGATGTTCAGGAACAGGGGCTCTTTACCGTACTGAAGGAACTGGCCGTTCTCCGTGGTCTGCGAATCGAACGCCAGCATTTCCTTGCCGTATTTCTCGACGCCTGCAATGAAGCCCAGATAGATCGGGTGCTTGAAGCGAGTCAGCGAACCCAGATTGGTTTTCATGCCAATCAGCACCTGCTGGCTTGGTGAGTTGGCCAGGATGTCGCCATTGGCATTCGGGTTGGCAGAACGCAGTTCCTGTTCGGCGTGCAGAATGCCAGCGGTCAGCTCCCCACGCTCATCTTTGGTCAGATAGGCTGGGTTGTAATAGGTGGCTGACACCTGATCGTTGAACATGGACAGTGACTGGGCTGTGGCAACATCCACTGGCATGACGCCATAGGTGGTGCCGAGGTTGCCCATACTGGCGTTAACCGAAATAGAGAAACCGACAGAGGCGGTGGCGATTGCAAGAGACAGTGCCCTTGACCGGGAAGGGGAGGAAAAAGCCATTGATACACTCCATTACTTCGTTGTTTTTATACTCGAGCCGTGAGGGTGGTGAACACGGCTGGTATTTTTGTTCAGGAGGTAGTGTATTCGGCTTGTCTTTAAGGAGCGTTGGCTTTTTTGACAAGAATTGTTGTCGCGACAACCATGGAAGGGAATAAATCTCATTGGAGGAATAGGGGAGTTTGCTAGGTCTGAAGGTTTGAGTTTCTCGTACCAAGTGTTTGCAGGTGACAGTTATGAAAACCGGAATGACCTCTAAGGCTTCGACCTTTTCGTGTGTGTAAAAAAAACTGACATAATTTGAGCTTCTCGAACTGTTTAAGCAAACTCCTGCATCGTCATTTTCGTTGGATAACACTGAAGTCGCTTTGCCAAAAAATAACCGCGAGCTACGTCGCGGCTACTTGTGTAGCTGGACAACTTTTGAGGGTCGCCCAGGGCGGGTCTGCCGTTTGGTCGGACTTTGCTTTAATGCAGTTTGCTGTGAGAGGCTGTAAACCAAATTGTGTAACTGCCCACGACTGAGTAGTCTTTTCAAAAGGATACCATCGTGGGTACGCAATTGGACCAAGAAAAACTTAAAGCTATGGCCGCCGAGCTGGCCAAGGACATCAAGTCTGAAAAAGATCTCGGAGCCCTCACACAGCAGTTGGTCAAGCTCACCGTCGAGACTGCACTCAACGCCGAACTGGATGAGCATCTTGGATACGAGAAGCACGCTCTTGAAGGCCGTGGCACCGGCAACAGCCGTAACGGCTATTCCGCCAAGCGCCTGAAGGGCCAGCACGGCGAAGTACCGATACAGACTCCTCGTGACCGGGACGGTTCCTTCGAGCCTCAGTTCGTCCGTAAAGGTCAGTCCCGCCTGACCCAGATGGATGACCAGATCTTGGCGCTTTACGCCAAGGGCCTGAGCACCCGGGATATTGTGGACGCCTTCAAGGAGATGTATGACGCCGACATCTCGGCCACGCTGGTGTCCAAAGTGACGGAACGTGTGATCGATCAGGTTCACGAGTGGCAGAATCGCCCTGTTGATCCGGTCTACCCCATCGTCTATCTGGACTGCATCGTTCTGAAAATTCGTCAGGACAAGAGAGTGATCAACAAGTCCCTATATCTGGCCCTGGGCATCAACATGGAAGGCCAGAAGGAGCTGCTGGGCCTGTGGCTTGCCGAAACTGAAGGTGCAAGGTTCTGGCTGTCGGTACTGACAGAACTCAAGAATCGGGGCCTGGAGGACATCCTGATCGCCTGTGTGGATGGCCTCAAGGGCTTCCCGGATGCTATTGCCGCTGAGTACCCGCAAACCAAAGTGCAGCTATGCATCGTGCACATGGTTCGCAACTCGCTGCGCTATGTATCCTGGAAGGACTACAAGGCCGTGACGGCCGATCTGAAGCAGATCTATCAGTCCGCCACGGAACATGAAGCCCGGCAGGCACTGGAGGCCTTTGGAGAGCGCTGGGACAGCCAATACCCACAGATCTCTCGTTCCTGGCAAAGCCACTGGGATAACCTGATCACCATCTTCGAGTACCCGCCGGCGATCCGGAAAGTGATCTACACCACCAATGCCATTGAGTCGCTGAACAGCGTGATCCGCAAAGCGACCAAGCGCCGGAAGCTGTTCCCAAGTGATGACTCGGCCCTGAAAGTGGCCTTCCTGGCGATCCAACAGGCCTCAAAGAAATGGACCATGCCGATCCGTGATTGGAAGCCGGCATTGAATCGCTTTATTATCGAATTCGGTGACCGCCTGGACGGCCACCTGTAATGGGGTGGGCAGTTACACAGATTTATTTACAGGCTCTGCTGTGACGACGAATTGTGAGCCCAAGAATTCCAAGCCCCATCAACGCTAAAGTGCCAGGCTCTGGGACTGTTACTGTCGGAGTGCCTTCTCCGATTAGTTTTGCTGAGCCCCCTTGGAAACTGCCTCCCTCAATGCTCTGGACCCGCATACCCACTCGTTGTTCTAAGAATTGGTTAGCGGTTAAACCTGCGATTATTAAGTTAAAGCTGAAAGACTGATAAAAATCTGGGCCACCATTACTGCCAGTGACTATTGCGAGGTCCCAATTTGTCTCATCAGTACCTTGCAGGTTTACATTTGAATAACCAGCGAGCTGGCTCCCAATTGAGTTCTCCCCGAAGAATACCTCTGTAACTATGCCGGACGGATCTTCTCCGCTTATCGTTGGAGCGCCTGAAAGTGCGCTAAAATCAGCAAAGTCAAACCATAGTCCGAGAATGTCGCCTTTTGTCAGGCCTGCATTTATCGGTGCCGCTATATCGGCTGAGATTTTGACCGTATCGAGAGCGGTATCCTCGAATGTCAATTCGCCAAAGAAACCGCCGCCATTAGTCATATTCTCCAGCTGAGTCGTAATTAGAGCTGAGTTGGCAAACGGTGTGACTGCCAGTGCAGAGACAGCTAAGACTATTTGCTTGATCCTGTTCATTTATTTAACCCTCCTGGGTTTACGTGCTTGCGCTTTAAGTCAGCAATTTCCGTTCCATTTGGAAATAGTTTATGTTTTTCAGAAGATTACTTCGTTCGCCTTTTTGGTCTTTGTAAAGTATATCGACACGGGGATGAGTACAGATTGCGAGAGTCCAGCTTATCTCTCTTGAGGTGCTGACTGTATTCAACGAGCTGATCTCGCACGGTCACTGGAAAGGGACGAGTCTGCTGAAAAAAGCTGCGCCGACTGAAAATCGACGAGCCTGAGCTGGCATTTCTGGAGCAGGAACAAATCGAAAGGCTCCTCGAGGAGTGCAGGGCGTCATCCAATCCATCGGTTTACGACGTGGCTCGCTTGGCCTTGGCTACTGGTCCCGGGTAGTCGGAAGCTGAGTCAGTTAAGCTGCCCGCATTCAACCCTTATCGGGTGACCTACTGCGGAACGAAAAGCGGTAAAAAGTCGCTCGGTTCCACTCAGGAAGAATCTATACGAAGAATTGATTGAGCAGCTGCCGTTCCAGTCCTGCTACAGCGCCTTCAGATCGGCTCTGGAGAGGGCTAACATCAAGTTACCTAAAGGTCAGCTGACTCATATCTGCAGACACACGTTTGCCAGTCACTTTGTGATGAATGGTGGGCATATCCTCACGCTTCAGAAGGTCTTGGGTCACTCAGATTTGAAGCTGACTATGCGCTATGCGCACTTGGCGCCGGACTTCTTGTCGGAAGTATTGCACAAAAGTCCGGCTATCTAGGTTAGATCGTTTCGCGCAGGCAGATCATTGGCACTTCGCTGCAGCCGCTTTTAAGGGGTCCCTTCCTATTTCCATGATCTTGAACGTATAAATCTTGGTTTTACTTCCACGTTCAGTCTCGTCGATGTCTGCCATGTACTTGAGCTCAACCCCCAGCATGCCGGTAAGAGAGTAGCCCTTTTGGCTTTCTCTAGCATTGACCACAACATACTCTTCCCACTGTGGTGCAATGCATAGATAAATCTCTTTGGGCGTTCTGAAGCTCGTGTGAACTTCGTCTGGCCCCGTGTCTCTCATTTTGCTGGGTGTAGTGGTACAGCCGACAAGTAGGCTGCTGAAAAGGAGAACTGCAAAAATCCCTTTCATCCGAATTCCTCAGTTAGTGTTTATATAAGGGCCGGTACATTATCAGCTTTTTCGGATATTGGAAGATCTAGCGGTCGACAGTTGGTTGACGCCGAGAGGGGGGGTGCCGCTGTTGAGGATTGGTAGTGACACCATAATTTGGCCGCCGTTTGTCACCATATATTGGCCGGGCGGAATTGAGGTTGTCTGCCATTGATGCCAATTCCAAAGTGAGGCCTTTGTAACATAAAGCGAACATTCGGGGCACTGACGTTTTGATGTTGCATTTTCTTTTCATTACTTTGATAAGGATTCCCGAGTCAGGTTAAGCCCGAGTCAAGCCAAATGGTTCTGCGAACATACTTTTCGGCCAGCGGCGTAAAATCTGGTTCATTTGATTTTGGGCAGACTGCCTAGAGATAAATCGATCTGACACCAAAATCAAGATAAGCTCATACAACTAGGGAGAATTGGTGGCAAATTGATCGATTTGCTCGCATGAACAGCGTTGCGTTTTAGCTTGGTCTTTTTGTGTATGGCTTCAAGCTGTTTCTGGTCTGACCATGTTGTTATGGATAACCTTCGGCCCGTCGTCGTTCTTCTGACTAACTTTGATAGACCAGGGATGTCCTGGGGGATCGACTCTGGCGTCGTAGTAATGAATCTGGAAAGTTGGCATGTGGAGTTGATTGAGCTGCTGCCCCAGCCGGAACACGAATGAGTTCTGTGCGGTGACAAAGAGATGAACCCGATCAACCTTTCTGTGTGCTCGGATCAGGTCATTCAGGTACTGACTTATCTGATGGGCAAATCGGGCCTGCTTATCCGCTGAAGATATCTTGTCGTATCCCGCAAGTCCGTCAGAGTAATGCACGAAAAAAAGGGGAAGACTTGGGAAGTCTCGTGCCATTGCGTGCCGGTCCATCTTGATGCTGAATTCCAAGCAGACGCCGAATTCCTTGTCCGCTAGATTTACAGCCGGAATCGATTGGAGTTCCAGTTGCGCGTCATCATCCGGCTCATCGTTGTCGTGCCAAACATCCTTTTGACGGTCATAGTCGCGAACATGAATGGGAGTTTTGTTCCCCCAGAGGAAGCCGGCACACGCGACCATTGGAACCTGAGCAAGGCCACCGTAAATGGGGATATAGTCGTTGGGATCCCCACCTTTTGCAATTTTCTCCCTCAAGTCAGCCATCTTGTACTGGATCCTATTAAGCTGTTCTTCAGGGCTGGTATCACGGCCATCTATGAGAACCACTTCATCGCGGTTCATGCTGGCATATTCCTTTGGAAGATTCTTGATAAAGCCTCGACGCTCTAGGTTCGGCAGTCCAAGGTGCTCAATGGGAAGAATGCGCTTCCGTGAATTAATCTTGACTGCGACTGCGCCTATGTACATTCCAAAACCAATCAGAATAAATCCCGCAACTATAGCGGAAGTCTGAGAAACGATACTGGTGTCAGAATTAAGTAAAGAAACGGTTAACGGTTCGTCGGTCCAGCTGTTTGGGATCAGAAAACTAATAGCACTTTGGATAGCCCCGAACGGAAGAGCAATCAAAGAAGCCCCTGTAAGAACACAGAAAATGGATAAGCTCCATTGGGTCCGCTTCCTGGCCGTAAAAATCAACTTCAAAATCGTCTGAAAAATATTCAGTGCCGTCTGCGTTTTCCTCATCGCCTAAACTCCCTGGATAACCGCCCCAAAACGTCTCATCGTAATTGGCCCATAGCCTGTTGCCAACTACCCTATACAGGTTGAGAAGATTTATCGATTTAGAGAAACCTACAGCTTGCAAGCAGATTTATTGACCCAACATATTGTCTGACACCCAGATGGCGCAGGAGGCTGGATTTGCCTGTTAATTTCGGAACAAATTTTGACAATTTCCTGGAAAAGGCATGTGAAGAGCTGGATATCCCTGAAGACAAAGCCGAAGAGGCGCGAACGCGCTACAAGTCGGTCGGGGAATGGCTTCGACGGCCGACGTCACGGGTAAAGCGGTACGACCCGGAGATATACTCCCAAGGTTCATTCCGTCTGGGAACTGTCGTAAAGCCCTATAACCGTGATGGGGAGTACGACATTGATCTGGTCTGCAACTTGGAGTCGACAAAGCTTGAATGGTCTCAGAAGTCTCTGAAAGAGGCTATTGGCGAAGAGATCAAGCTCTATGCCAATGCCAACAATATGAACAAGCGGCCCAAGGACGGAAGACGCTGCTGGACCTTGAATTATGCTGGCGGCGCTAAGTTCCACATGGACATACTGCCCGCTATACCCGATGACGACGACTTCCGGATGACTCTTGAAAGCCAAAATTTTTCAGCCGACGAATTTACTGGCCTAGCGATCGCGATCACGGATAACAAAGCATTGAGCTTCCCTGTTCATGGGACCAGGGAGTGGCCGAACAGTAATCCCAAGGGCTACGCCGAATGGTTCAAGTCCCAAATGAAAGTTGAGTTCGAGCGTGCTCGGAAGTTGGTCATGGAAAGCATGCATGCCAGCTCGATCGAGGAGGTGCCTGATTATAAGGTAAAGACTCCGCTTCAGCGGTCGGTTCAGCTTCTCAAACGTCACCGGGACCTGATGTTTGAGGACCATGATGACAAGCCAATCTCGATTATCATCTCCACGCTAGCCGCCCATGCCTACGATAACCAGTCGAGTCTCAGCGAATCCTTACAGCACATCGTTAATAACATGGAGCACTACATCGAGGAGGGGCCAGAAGGACCCGTGGTAAAAAATCCGGTCAATCCGATGGAAAACTTTGCGGACAAATGGCCAGAACACCCTCAGCGCAAGGAGTTCTTTTATAGGTGGCTTGATCGGGTCAAAAGAGACGTTAACGATGCTATGAATAGTGGGGATGTAAACCAGGCCACCGAGCTTCTTAGAGAAGGCTTAGGTGATGTGGTCGTGAATCAAGCTAGGAAGAATTCGGGGATTGTGCCATCCGGATCCACCGCTGACTTGGCATCATATCAAGGCATTCCATCGCCTTTCTCTAACCCGGGCGTTGCAAGTTCGCTTGGGATATCTAGCCTTAATGAGTTGAGAAAGAGGAGACTTAGCCTCTTTGAGGCCCCTCATGTGAAGCAACCTAGCTTCAGTCTCCGAAAAGATCTTGGAGCCCAGGTGGCAGTTAACGCCATCTTCGAAAATGGCTCTCAGAGAGTCCAGCTGACAGATGATGGCCCTAAAGTGAGCAAGCACGGTGCCATTCAGTTCCAAGCCCACGTGATTGGAGTTGGTAATTTTGACCAGGTTGTGTGGCAAGTAGTAAACACTGGTCGGGATGCTGCCAAAGACAAATGTCTGCGTGGTGGGTTTTATTACCCGAGAAACAATGACTCTAAGCTTGGGTTAGAGAGAAAGGAGAATACGCTATACACGGGAAAGCATTGGGTCAGATGTTTTGTTTTGTATCGAGGTCGATGCGTTACCTACAGCGATCCATTCATCATCAATATCGCCTAGTTAATTGAGTAATTGGGTGTTTTTTGATCTGCCGAAGCATCCTTTGGAGATAAGGGGTCAGATCTTATGTTTCGCCACTGCCACGCACTTAGATAACCTGGCACATCAGGACGTGTAGTAACGCCACTGGACGGCTTTCGGCCGCCGCTATGCTTGACCTTTTTGCACCAACGGAGTGTCCGCTTTGCGACCATCCCGTATTCCAGGTGACACCTAAACAAAAGCAGACTCTCGCGCCTGAGATTGACTGGAGTATCCGATTCCCGTAGCAAATCCGGCGAAACACCAGCATCCTTTCTCGCAATGCAGAAAAAATTGGACGAGCCCACTTGAGGCGAAGCCCGCCCGCGGAAAGAAGCCTTTAAGCAAGAGAATCGAAAAGATCGTTCACTCGAACGACAATTTTCCTAGGACCAACAAACGGTTCTCTTGAATGTGCAGTCAACATATTTATCTGCAATCAAGATGTCACCCTTCTGCCAATCGAATTTAAAGGTCCTACGACTGTAAGCAGCCATTATTGTTGCGATGTCGTTTTCTGAGAAAATAGCCCCATCACCCCAACAGACGTTGATAGGGAAGGGTTCTACCCCGTTAGCTCCTGTCGACTGAAGCTAAGGTCGCAAAGCGAACATTCAGATTTGGGCATAACGATGTGCTGAGTCGGGCCGCTCGACTCACTCGATAACAGGCCAAAATTGGAATTGCGCCTGTTATGCAGCCCTCACTCTTGAATTTTCAGGGTCCTCCTCGAATGGAGTCTCATCATCGAGCAGATAGTCCAAACGCCAAGTGACGTTTTCGGTATTCATTGGGCCCGCCCGTACGGTAAGCGCTTGCAACCTGTTCCATGGCAAACCGGTCACCGATTTCAGCTGCCCGCAGATAGGACACCTAGATGACAGACGGAAAGGACTCCTCATCGGCAAAGCCTTCAGTCAGAATATCAAAAACTTTTCGAACCCTCGCCGGGACCGGCCCCCGCTGAGGTCGATAAACATACAGAGGCAACGGGGGTGGCTCGAACTGCCGCAGCACAGGAACCAGTAGCCCCTGCCGGATGTAGGGGATCACCAGAAATGCCGCAATCTGCCCAAACGCCCACCCGTTTAACACGACCTGAAGCTCTGCCTCAGGGTCATCAGACTGAAAACGGGGGTTCTGGGGGGTATGTGTGAATCCGTTAAAGCGCCATGGCCAGACTCTGCCTGAGTTCCGGTCAATCCTGCCTGAGATAGGCCGAGTCATCAGATCCGAAATTTTCTTTGGCTCGCCTACCTCACTGATCAACCCCGGCGTACCCGCCACCATGAGTGGAACCTTCCCAGCCTCTTTTGCGACAAACCGATTATCCCGCAGCACGCCCACACGGATTCCAATATCAATCTGGGCGCCTACGGTGTCGGTCACCTCATCCTCTAGCCGTAAATCAATCAAACAGTCAGGCGCACTGCTGATAAACGATTCCAAAAGCGGTAGGACACGCCCCCTTCCGATCGAGTGAGGTGCGGTAATGCCGACCCTGCCCTCATAGTGTTTTCTTTCCGGTGATGTCGAGTCTTCGAACAACAACTCCAGCTCCGACAGCAAACTGTTGGAGTCCCTCAGAAACTGCTCACCGAACCGTGTCACCTGAATCCTTCGCGTACTACGGTGGAAAAGCATTTCTCCCAGCTGATCCTCAAGCTCTTTGATCGCCCGACTGATGGTTTGGGGGGAGGTACGCAACTGAAAGGCGGCGTGACGGAAACTTTCCGAATGCGCTGTTGTTGCAAAAATTTTCAGCAGTCGAAAACGATCATACATAACCAGCAAATCCGCCGAGGATCAGAGACTCATTATTGTTCCAGATTATGGAATTAAGAAAACCAGAAATTTTGCTATCAAACAACCTCTATCATTGACTACTCTGAAATGACTCCATAAGACCAACACAAAACCACAACAAAAAAATGGGAAAAGGCGTTTGGCCGGCTGTGCGAAGCCCAAGTCCCACGGGAGTAGCAATGTCACTATCAAGAAGAAATTTTCTCAGAAATACCCGTAATGCCCTTGTTGGAACCCTGGCATTCAGCAACGGAGCAATAGCCTTGCTGGCACCTTCCAGAGCCTGGTCAATGCCACTGCAACAACTGACTACGGCAGAAGGCGAAACCATCCTCAAGCTCACTCGTCATATCTTCCCCCATGACACCCTTGAAGATGCCGTTTATGCCTTTGTTGTCAAGGATCTAGACAAGGCCGCCGACGATCCGGCAGTCAATAAATTGCTTGCGGACGGGGTCAAGGATCTTAACGCTCGAGCAGCTGGCGACTGGAAGTCACTCAACACCGACCAACAGTTCCGTCATGTGGAAGCCATCTCAGGGTCACCGTTCTTCGAGAAGATCCGCAGTACCGCTGTCGTCTCTCTCTATAACAACGCATTGGCATTTGCCCACTTCGGTTATGAAGGACAGACAGGCGACGGAGGTTACTTGAACGCCGGTTTTGATGACCTCGAATGGTTACCGGAACCTGCGGCAGCCGACAGCGGTATCAGACCCGCGTAAGCATCTGACACTCCAAATATAAACCAAACAAAAAAGCAGTCCGGAGAGTCCCAATGGCATTGACTGACAAACAAAAAACCTTTTCTCACAACGACGACAGTGTGGTCGTTATCATCGGCTCAGGAGCTGGTGGGGGCACACTGGCTAACGGCCTTGCACAGCAAGGTATCAACACCGTCGTTCTTGAGGCAGGCCCTCTTCACAGCAAGGCTGATTTCCTGGCCGACGAATGGGCTTCGTTTTCGCAACTGGCCTGGCTCGACCCACGTACCACCTCAGGCAGTTTCCGCCTGGCTAAAGATTTCGCCGGGCTTCCCGCCTGGATCGTCAAAGCGGTAGGCGGGACCACGATCCACTGGGCCGGCGCCAGCCTCCGTTTCCAGCCTCATGAATTCAAGGCATTGAGCACCTACGGCAAAGTTGACGACGCAAACCTGCTCGACTGGCCAATCGGCTATGACGACCTTGCACCGTATTACGCCAAAGCTGAAGACCGCATGGGCGTTACCCGAACCAACAACATTGGTGGCCTGCCCGGCAACAACAACTTCAAGGTAATGTATGCCGGCGCCAAAAAGCTGGGATACAGCTGCAACACCGGTCACATGGCCATTAATAGCCAGCCACGAAATGGTCGGCTCGCCTGCCAGCAGCGCGGCTTCTGTTTCCAGGGCTGTCGTTTCGGCGCCAAGTGGTCAACGCTGTACACCGAATTACCCGAGGGCGTAGCAACAGGGCACCTCGAGATTCGTCCCGAGTCACACGTTGCCCGCATTGAGCATGACAAGAAAGGCCGTATTAATGCAGTGGTCTATTTTGACAAGGACGGCAAGGAGCAGCGCCAGAAAGCGCGAGTTGTGGCGGTTGCAGGCAACTCCCTTGAGACTCCGCGCATGCTGTTGAACTCTGCGTCCAGCATGTTCCCTGACGGGCTGGCAAACAGCTCCGGCCAGGTGGGTCGCAACTATATGCGCCACATGACCGGTTCGGTTTATGCCACGTTTGAAGAGCAGGTCAACATGTACCGTGGCACGACCATGGCGGGGATCATTTCTGATGAAGCGCGCCATGACCCATCACGGGGCTTCGTCGGTGGCTATGAGATGGAAACCCTGTCTCTTGGCCTGCCCTTCATGGCAGCGTTCCTGAATCCGGGCGCATGGGGTGCGGAATTCACCGATGCCATGGACCAATACTCCTACATGGCCGGCACGTGGCTGGTTGGTGAGGATATGCCTCGCGAGAGCAACCGCATCACTCTCAACACCGACGTCAAGGACGCCTACGGCATGCCTGTGGCGAATGTCCACTACGACGATCACCCGAACGATGTTGCAATGCGCGAACACGCTTTTGAGCGTGGTGAGGCCATTTACAATGCCGTGGGTGCCAAAAAGACCATTCGCACACCACCGTATCCGTCTACCCATAACCTTGGCTCATGCCGCATGAGCGCAAAGGCCCAGGACGGCGTTTGCAACGGTGTTGGACAGACCCACGACATTCCAAACCTGTTTATATCGGATGGCAGCCAGTTCACCACGTCAGCGGCAGAAAACCCGACGCTGACCATTGTGGCCATGGCGCTCCGTCAATCCGAAAAACTCGGGAAAATGCTTAAGCAGGGGGCCGTCTGAGCCTCCGTTCGACAAACTAATCAACAACCAGGATTCGTTCTATGAGTTTTGCTGGTGAAAACTACCCGGGAGTAAAAGCCCCGACCAAAGAATCTTCAGGATTCTGTCTGAACCATACGATGCTCCGAATCAAAGATCCGGAGAAGTCACTGGCCTTCTACACACACGTTTTCGGGATGCGTGTGTTGAGGAAGTTGGACTTTGAGGAAATGCAGTTTTCGCTGTATTTCCTGGCCAAGCTGGATGACGATAACAACGTACCTGAGGATAAAGGCGGTCGCACCGTCTGGACCTTCAGTCAGACAGGCATCCTGGAGCTTACACACAACTGGGGCACAGAGAGTCAGGAAAACTTCGCGTACCACGATGGAAACGCGCAACCCCAGGGCTTCGGACACATCTGTTTTTCCGTACCGGATCTGGACGCGGCAATTGCATGGTTTGACGCCAATGACGTCACCTATGTGAAACGTCCGGAACAGGGCAAGATGAAAGATGTTGCCTTTATCAAGGACGTGGACGGTTACTGGATCGAGATTGTCGAGGCGCAACGCCTGAGCAATCTGGGAGACTGATTCCTCGCCTTTTTCATGTATCAAGCACGGATCCATCTGGATCCGTGCCCAATTCAAATATGCGCTTCGTTGCGGTGAAGACAGAAGACCAGCAGGCGGTGCTGTGTCTGCATCGTATTCGAAGCGGAATAACCAAGGAACACATCGTTCGGATAAACCAGATTCGTGGATTACTGGCTGATTTCGGCCTGATTATTCCTCAGGGTCGATGGCTCGCAAGGATGAACAGGCCAAGCGACTGATGGCGATTCCCGGCATTGATCCGCATACCGCTATCGCAAAGATATTCACCTTTAATCGATCAGTCCTTTGACACTTAAAAGCAATTAGCTGTGCCTTGCCATCTCTCCCATGTAATCATGCAGCGCCTGCAATTTGCACCGCCAATCATACTGGATGAAATGGCCGTGATTAGCTTGGAGACTCCGGAGAAAAGCCCTGATTTGAATGTTCGCTTCTGTTTACCACTGGAGGAGCCTGATCGAGACCCAAGGGTGATCATCGACCGGGGCTGGCAGCGTCTGCGGCATCCAAGGTGACCAGGGTTACAAGTTACGCACCTAGATCTCAATACTCTCAGCTATCTCCAGAGCATCCTCGACCTCGACACCAAGGTACCGCACAGTGCTCGACATATTTGTGTGTCCCAACAGCAACTGGACGGCTCGAAGATTCTTGGTCTTCTTGTAGATCAATGTCGCTTTGCTACGTCTCATTGAATGGGTTGCGTAGACTGAAGGGTCAAGTCCGATGCTGGTAATCCACTTTTTGACAAGACGGGCGTATTGGTGAGTAGTGATATGGTCGAACTTTCGCATCCGGCTCGGCCACAAATAATCCATACCCGAAAGTCCGCGCAACTCGATCCATGCCTCGACCGATTCGCGCGTCTTTTTGGTTATCTCAAACTGAACAGGCTGACTAGTCTTCTGCTGGATGACTTGCGCCCGGTCCAGAACCTCACCGTTTCTGGAAATATCTCGAACCAATAGCTTTACCAGATCGCAGGATCGGAGTTTGCAGTCAATTGCCATGTTGAACATCGCCAGCTCGCGGATGTTCTCTGCAATCTCCAACCGAATCCGGATAGCCCATATTTGTTCGAGTTTGAGCGGCAGCTTCTGGCCAACGAGCTTTCCCTTGTTCCAGGGAGCTTTGCTGATAGGAAATGTCATGACGTGGCCCTCTTTGGAGGGTAAAGGCCTTTAAGTATGGTTCAGAATATTGTTTTCTGCTGGCCAGCCAGGTCGCAAAGCGAACATTCAGATTTTGGGATAATGCCAGCAATGAAAGGCACCCTGACAAGGGCGTCCGGTGGAGGCCAAAGGCTAAAATGGTATTCCCTCAAAAAAGCGGACACGCCCCATTAGTTAGCTCTTTCGAACTTCGACTTCGCCCAATAAAATGGACACGCGCCATCAGTTGATGGACTTACCCCGGTGCAGTGGACACTCCTAGCCTATGATTCCTTCAAACTCTACCGATAGGTAGCCGAGGACTTGAGCACTTCAATTGAACGTGGATAGCCTAACTCTAAGATAAACTTTTTAATCTCCGGAACGGAGGCTGGACATTTCGGCCCCAAAACGATCTCGGTAATCCACTCTGGCTCAAAGTCATGTTTACAATACAGCCTTGGAATCCCTGAGACAGGCCTATGATCATAGTGGGATTCAAAAAGCCTTCCTCATACCGCTAAAATTTAGTTAGCTTGCGACCATTCTAGTTTGAAATTTATATTGACCATCCGGATAGTATGTGGTTTATTGGTCAAAACACGCACTCACTACCAACAAAAAACGTGGGAGAAAGAACGATGCTTGAACGACAGGATTACGAAGAGTTTCGCAAGGCGGTGAGGCGTCTGGCCGAAACCGAAATTCAGCCCCATGCCGCGGACGTTGACGAAAAAAAGCGATTTCCCGAAGAGGCACTTGCGGCATTCAAGGAATTACAGCTGATTGCGCTGCCCTTTGATGAAAGTATTGGTGGTCAGTCTGGGGATGTATTGGCCCAATGCATTTGTTTGGAGGAAATCGCCCGTGTCTGTGCCACCTCATCATTAACGCTGATGGTGATCTGGGCCGGGCTTGGTCCGATAGCCTCATTTGGTTCGCCACAGTTGATCGAAGAGGTAATGGAACCGGCCATTAATGGCAATACCGTTGCCTCCATCTGTTTGACCGAAATTCACGGCGGCTCTGATGTCTGGGGTGCTCGCACTCGCGCCCAATACAAGGATGGCCAGTGGGTGATCAATGGCCAGAAGCGCTACATCACCAATGCCACCCGCTCGGACTGGTACTCGGTCCTGGCGCGTACCGGTGAAGACAGTTTTGGCGTGTTCGCAGTGCATAAATCTGACCCTGGCCTTTCCTTTGGCAAGCTGGAATCGAAGATGGGTGTAAGGGGCAGTCCCACCGCCGATGTGATTTTCGAAGATTGCCGCGTTGAGGATTACCGGCTACTTGGTGATTCGAAAGAGGGCCGACAGTACATCACTGATTCTCTGGCCTACACTCGACCGTTGATCGGAGCTCAGGCGCTTGGTATTGCCCAAGGGGCGCTTGATGCCTCCATCAAATACGTGAAGGAGCGGGAGGTGTTTGGTCAGCAGGTAGCACGCTTTCAGATGATCCGCGGCACTATTGCCGATTTGGCGACGGAGATCGAAGCTGCCCGCCAACTGCTGTATCGCTCATGTCAAGCGGTTGAAAACGAGGAGCCCGAAGCCCGCACCCTAGCCTCCATGGCCAAGCTATTTTGCAGCAATGTTGCTATGAAAGTGGCCACCGAGTCCGTACAGCTCCATGGCGGCGCCGGTTATCTGACCGATTTCCCCGTCGAGCGCATGATGCGGGACGCGAAAATTACTCAAATATACGAAGGGACCAGCGAGATCCAGAAATTGATCGTCGCTAAAGCCATGCTTTCAGATTAAGGCGAAAACCATGATTGCCCAAATTAACTACCTGACAAATATTCGCTTAGGCGCAGGCGCAATAGCTTCACTGAATGATGAGCTGGCAAATCTGAAGGTGAGTAAGCCGTTGATCATCACCGATGCTGGCCTGGTATCCACTGGCCTGCTTGATAAGGCAAAGGCAACTGCAAGGCTTCCGGACAGCGTTGCTATGTATGATGGCACGCCGGCTAACCCAACTGAAGCGGCTGTAGAAGATGCCTTAAACGTCTATCGTTGCAACGATTGCGATAGTATTGTTGCGATCGGCGGCGGTTCCAGTATCGACCTTGCCAAAGCTGTTGCGTTGCTGGTAACCCACGAGCTGCCACTGCGCCAATATGCTGCGATTAATGGCGGCGTTGCCAGAATCGGCCCAACTGTTCCACTTGTGGCAGTGCCCACCACCGCAGGTACCGGCAGCGAAGTAGGCCGGGCATCCCTGATAACATTGCGGGACGGCCGTAAGCTAGGATTTCTTTCCCCTTACCTGATCCCGGACTTGGCCATTTGCGACCCGGAACTGACTCGCTCACTTCCGGCCGGGCTAACCGCCGCAACCGGGATGGATGCCATTGCCCACTGCGTTGAAACTTACCTGAGTCCCAAGGTTAATCCGCCGGCCGATGCCATTGCGCTGGACGGCCTGCGCCGAGCTTCGAAGTATCTGATTCGTGCCGTCAACGACGGAACCGATATGGAAGCACGCAGTGAAATGATGATTGCGGCTCTGGAAGGCGCGCTGGCATTCCAGAAGGGTTTGGGGGGAGTGCACTCCATGTCCCACGCTCTAGGTGGCCTGAAGGAGCTTAAACTTCACCATGGCACCCTGAACGCGGTATTGCTGCCCCCGGTATTGCGTTTTAACCAGAGCCATTGCGGCGACAAGTTCGACCACCTCAAGGCCGCCATGGGCCTGCCGGCCGATGCCGATCTGCCAGCTGAATTCGAGCGTCTGAATGCCGAGCTTGGCATGCCAAAGAATCTTCGCGAAATGGGTGTGCCCGACAATGTGCTAGAGGATATGGCCCAGTTTTCCAAGGAAGACCACTCCACCGCCACCAATCCGCGTCCAGCGTCGGCTGAGGACTTCCTCGCCATGCTGAAAGAAACCATGGACTGAAGTTGTGACTGTGAGGAGTCTGATATGACTGGCCAGAATTCGATCCTGAAAGGCACGCGGGTACTGGACCTGACTCGCCTTGCACCAGGCCCATACGGCTCAATGTTGCTGGCGGATATGGGGGCAGAGGTTATTGTTGTTGGCGGCGGTCGCTCCGGCTTACCAATTGACAGCTACCGACGTGGCAAACGTTTTATAAACCTTGACCTGAAAAGCGAAGAAGGTCTTGATGCCTTCCGCCTGTTGGCTGCTAATGCGGACGTCTTGATGGAAGGTTTTCGTCCTGGTGTTATGCATCGCCTGGGCCTCGGCTATGACGCACTCAGGCAAGACAACCCCAAACTGGTGTACTGCTCGGTGACCGGCTACGGCCAAGATGGTCCGCTCGCTCAGGAGGCAGGCCACGACATCAACTATGTTGGTCTTTCTGGCGCCCTTGGTGCCATGGGCCCGCTCGATGGGCCACCAGCACTGCCGCTGAATATTATTGCGGACTTTGCCGCGGGCGGGCTTCACGCTGCCTATTCTATTCTCGGAGCCCTGCTGGAGCGGGAGCGCTCGGGACTAGGCCAGTTCCTGGATGTCGCCATGGTAGATGGCTGTCTTTCCCTGATGACAATGCACTATCCGGACTGGGGTAAAGCAGTGCTGCCTTCTCGTGGCAAAGGACTGCTGACCGGAGAGGCTCCTTTCTACCGGTGCTACGTCTGCAACGACGGCAAATACCTAGCGGTCGGGGCTTTGGAAGGCGCATTTTTCACAAATCTGTGGCGGGGGCTGAACCTTGAGCAACCAATGCCAGATCACATGCGCCCGGATACTTGGCCCGCCATGACTGAGCAGTTCGAGCGACTATTCGCCAGCCGGTCCCGGGACGCCTGGGTGAAGCACTTCGAGGGCCGGGATGCCTGCGTTTCACCGGTGTTAGCGCCAGATGAGGTGTTCGAACACCCGCATGTGCAGGCTCGATTCCCTGGCAGCGACAGCTACGCTACTCCGGCTATTCCCCACTATTCCCGAACCCCGACCATGCCGGGTGTTACTGATGGCACGGACGATTCGTATGCGGTCCTCCGAGCGTTAGGTCTGTCAGAAGCGAAGATCAACAAAGCTGTTCCTGAAACCTCGAACGTGACAGGACTGGAGTGGCCACCGGTTAAACCCAGTCAACCCTGAGGCTGCAGAGCCAAGCCGTCACAACAGCCCATAACAACAAGAACTGGACGGATCACCGTCAGGGTGAACCGGCCAATTACGCAAGACTGAGAGGAGTTCAATAATGAAAACGCTTAAAAACCCTATCAAGGTGGCTATTATTGCCGCCAGCCTAACCCTTGCTGCCGGTAATGCCATGGCCGAGGAAGTAACCTGGAAAATGGCCACGCCCTGGGGCGGCGGTCCCTGGCTGGAGAGGGATGCTAAAGGCTTTGCCAAAAATGTGGAGGACCTTACCGGTGGACGCATAAAAATCAATGTCTTTCCGGGCGGTACGCTTTCCAACGCCCTGAAAGTCACCGAGGCTGTCAACCGCGGTGTTGTTGAGATTGGCCACAACTGGATGGCCTATGACTGGGGCAGGGACCGAACCACTGCCCTGTTTGCTGGCTACGCGGGTTCTCCTACCCCGGAAGGCTATCTGATGTGGCTTTACGAGGGTGGTGGCCTCGAACTTTGGCAAGAGTACCGTGATAAAGAGTTCAATGTAGTGTCCTTCCCCTGCGCGATTATTGGCACGGAAATTTTTCTGCACTCAAATAAGAAAGTTCAGACCCACGAAGATTTCAAGGGTCTGAAGCTGCGTACTTCCGGCGCCTGGGCCGAGATTGCATCAGACCTTGGCGCCTCCACCATTGTGATGCCTGGAGCCGAGGTTTATACGTCGCTTGACCGGGGAGTTATCGACGCCACTGAATGGGGTAGTCCGGAAATCAACAAGCCGACCGGCTTCACCGATATAGCTAAGTATGTGGTCGTACCCGGCATGCACCAGCCCGGCGGTGTCCTTGAATGCGAAATCAACAAGGAGGTCTGGGCCGGTCTGTCGGAGGAAGATCAGCAGGCAATCGCCACGGCGGCAAGGCTCTCCATGTATGAAAGCTGGAGTGCTGGTGCCAATGCTGACCTTTCGGCATTCAAGGAGATGAGCGAGGGTGACAATGAAATTGTGCATCTTGACCCGAACTTCATGGCGACAATTGAAGAAGCTACGAACAAGTGGGAAGACGAACAGGCTGAGGAGAATAAGTGGTTTGCCAGGGTGCTTAATTCCCTGAGGGACTTCGAGGAGCAGTTGGCAGTCTGGCCCGAGTATCGCTTTCCGATCGGCGGTAAGCAGTAACAATAGGAAGTTCCCGGGCCTTTGTCTCTATGCACGAGGCCCGGCATTGTAAGAAACACGATGCCCTCGGCCCAATCCAAATTGTGCCCGGGCCGGGAGCATCGGCACCAGTAGGGTATGCATAATGAAAGTTTTCAGCTACCTCGGAAAAACCGTGGATGCGTTCTCGAAAGCGGCTGCGCTGATCGGTGCATTACTGATTGTGCCGCTGATTGGCTCGCTGACCTATGAGGTCGTCAGCCGCTACATCCTGAATACGCCAACAGCCTGGGCCTACGAAATGAGCTACATGTTCATGGGCTCAATTTTTCTATTGGGCATGGCGTATGCGCTGAAGGTCCGCCAACACGTCAACGTAGATCTCTTTTATGCCATTATGCCGCCGCGAGGCAAAGCGACCATGGACATGATCGGCCTGGCCATCTTGTTAGTGGCGCTGGTCTGGATTGTTGACGCGTTATTTCTGTATGCGCTGGAGGCCTACGAGTACCAGGAAACTTCCGGAGCTTCAGGCTGGAATCCCGTGATCTGGCCGTTCCGAACCGTCTGGGTTGTCGGGTTCGGTATACTAACCGCGCAAACCGCGGTCGAATTGGTGCGCTCTATTGCCATTCTAATTAAGGGCGACAAAGAGCCGGGGGTGTGGCATGACTGAATACATCGGATTCTGGATGTTCCCGGTTCTCCTGATTTTCCTTCTGGGTGGTTTTCCCATTGCGTTGTCGATGATCTGCACCGCGTTTATCTTTGGTGTTATTCAGTTCGGCGATGCCGCGTCATTCCAGCTGATTTCCCAGATTGACAGCGTGGCGGGCAACTCGGTACTGGCCGCAGTGCCCCTGTTTGTCTTCATGGGAGCTTTCCTGGAGAAAAGCGGTATTGCATCCAAGTTGCTTGAGGCTATCCATATCTGGACATGGCGACTTCCCGGCGGCATGGCTCTTAGCACCATTATCATGGGTGCCATCTTTGCTGCCATCAGCGGAGTGGTAGGCGCCACAGAGGCCGTAATTGGATTGCTAACCGTCCCGGTTATGCTGAAACACGCCTACGACAAACGGCTGATTTCCGGCACCGTCTGCGCCAGTGGGTCGCTGGGCACTGTAATTCCGCCTTCCATCACAGTGATTGTGCTGGGTCCGGTTGCTAATGTTTCGGTGGGTGAGCTGTTTGCCGGTCTGCTGTTGCCTGGCCTGATCATGGCTGTGCTGTTCGGTCTTTACGTGGTTGGTGTTGCTGTTGCCAAACCGGCCATGGCTCCCCGCACGATGGAGGGTGGCCCCAAGTACAGCCTTGGACAGAAACTGCGAATAACTGCAGTAGCGCTAATTCCGCCCTCAATACTTATCTTCGCCGTGCTCGGCAGCATCCTTATGGGTGTTGCTACACCCACGGAGGCAGCTGCATGGGGTGCGCTGGGAGCGGTTGGTTTATCGGCTATCTATCGCACGTTTACCTGGTCCTTGTTTGGCAACGCCCTGATGAAAACCCTGCTTATTACTACAATGATCCTGCTCATTGTTCTGGGCGGCAGTATGTTTGCGGGGGTGTTCTTTGCATCAGGTGGGATGTTGGCAATCCAGACGCTGCTAAACGACCTGGGTATCCCAGCCTGGGGTGTGATTGCATTGATTCTGCTTCTGACATTTGTAGCTGGCTTTGTCCTTGACTTGATTTCGGTGGTGCTGATCGTCATCCCGATTGCCATGCCTCTGGTGCTGAACCTTGGCTTTGACCCGATTTGGTTCTGTATTGCCTTCCTGGTGGTACTGCAAACCAGCTATCTGACTCCACCAATGGCACCGTCAATATTCTATCTTCGAGCAGTGGCGCCGCCGGAGATCACCCTACGGCATATGTACAGCGGTGTTATTCCGTTCATCGTCCTCCAGATCATAACGTTGGTGGTGGTGCTGGTATTCCCGGAGCTGGCGACCTGGTTGCCAGATGTGCTGCTGGGTTAAGTGGCCGGAGCTAAAACTTTGGAAATAATCCAACCACCGGTGACGATCAGCCACCGGAACATACGAAGGAGATCATTATGACTGTATCAGGGCATCAATTGATTGGTCAGACCAGCCACCGGGGCGACCAAGCCGCCCTTGAACCGGTCGACCCGGCTACTGGAAAGCGCCTGGAGCCAGACTTCCCGGGCGCCAGTAGAAAAGATATCGAGCAAGCGTGCAGCTTGGCCCTGGAGGCTTTTGGTGAGTACCGCGAAACTTCTCTGGAAGCACGGGCCAATTTTCTCGAAACCATCGCCACTGAAATTGAGGCCCTTGGCCCTGGGCTGGTTGAGCGGGCGACGCTTGAAACTGGCCTGCCGAAGGGCCGAATTGAAGGCGAACGTGGTCGTACCTGTGGTCAACTCCGGTTGTTTGCCGCGGTAGTGCGTGCCGGTGAGTGGCTGGACGTCAGGGTGGACCCGGCGCTGCCTGAGCGCCAGCCGATGCCCCGGCTTGACCTGCGCCAGCGGCACATTGCTGTCGGGCCAGTTGCGGTTTTCGGGGCTAGTAATTTCCCGCTAGCGTTCTCGGTTGCAGGCGGCGATACTGCATCCGCGCTGGCAGCAGGCTGCCCGGTGGTGGTCAAGGGCCACCCTGCCCATCCTGGCACATCGGAATTGGTAGGCCGGGCAATCCAACAAGCGGCCAAAGCCTGTCAGATGCCGAATGGCGTATTTTCACTGTTGTTCGGTGTCGGTAACGAGATCGGCCAGGCTCTGGTGGCGAACCCCTGCATCCAGGCGGTTGGCTTTACAGGATCGCGGCGTGGCGGGTTAGCCCTGACAGCGATTGCGCAACAGCGCAGCGTACCGATCCCGGTCTTCGCTGAAATGAGCAGCATTAACCCCGTATTTCTCCTGCCTGAAGCTGTTGCGACCCGGGCTAGCAGTATTGCCAAGGATTTTGCGGCATCCCTTAATATGGGCGCAGGTCAATTCTGCACCAACCCAGGGCTGATAATTGGCTGTCGCGGCAAAGCCCTTGACGCCTTCCAACAAGCTGCCACGGATGCCGTGGCGCAAGCGGATGCTCAGACCATGCTGACACCGGATATACACGCAGCCTATACGCAGGGCATCGAGCGGTTGTCCGGCCATGCCGCTGTTCAGTGTCTAGCGAGTGGACAGCAAGGCGTAGCCTCCAACACCTGCCAACCCCAGTTGTTTTCCGCCCGAGCCAGCGATTTTCTCACAGATGAAACATTGCAACAGGAGGTTTTTGGGGCCGCGTCCTTGATTATCGAGTGTGAGGGACTGGAGGAGATGCAGCGCGTTGCCGAGAGCCTCGAAGGACAGCTCACAGCCACTCTGCACATGGATGAGGGCGACATGGGGGCTGCGCAATCACTACTCCCAATATTGGAAACGAAGGCTGGCCGGATATTGGTCAATGGCTGGCCGACAGGTGTAGAAGTCTGCCATGCCATGGTTCATGGGGGGCCTTTCCCGGCCACCTCTGATAGCCGCACCACATCGGTAGGCAGCGCGGCTATTCGACGCTTTCTCCGGCCTGTATGTTATCAGAATTTCCCCGACGCCCTGCGCCCGCATGCCCTGAAGGAGGCAAACCCTTATAGGCTGCACCGCTTGTTGGATGGTGAGCGGGAAGCATAGATGTGACAAGCTAGGGTAATGGGCCCGGCCGCTAGAGCGTGCCGAGCAGATAAAAAGCACGATTTAGCGGCACTTTCCATTTACTGTATTATATACAAATGAACCTGTGCGCAAGCTGGAAACCATTTATTCGAGAGTTTGAATTCATTTAGGAAACAAAGTTGACTAAGACGGGCAAGAAACTTAACAAGAACGAAATATCTCGTGAACGCAGCATGAATCGGTTGATACAGGCTGCATTCGAATTGTTTGTGATACGCGGATACCATGCCACCAGCCTGGAGGCTATTTCATCAAAAGCCGGCCTCACTAAAGGCTCGGTTTATTTTTACTTTGGCAGCAAGGAAAAGCTGATCCTGCACATGTTTGAAGTTCTTCGTGAGGATCTTGTGGATGGTCTGGTGGCCACTCTGAGAAATCCTGTCGGCAGCCATGTGGACCGCATCATCCGCTATATCCACAAGGGTGCTGATTTTGGCGCGGAACGGCCCAACGAGCTGCTCTTCATGATCCAGATAGCCATCGAATTCGCTCGCCAGGAGAATGTCATCGCCACGGCAATCAGGGAGCTATACGGAGATGTACACGCTGCTGTCGAGGCGGTGGTCAGCGAGGCCCAGGCCGTTGGTTCGATGTCGTCAGACATTGACGCACGCTCGTTCGCCTCCATGATCGTGGCGGTCCACGATGGCATGATGCTGGAGTGGCACCTGCGTGGCGCTGAAATTAGCGGCCCCGATCTGGTCAAAAATGTGCGGCGCATGTTGTTGCACGGTATCGGCTAAGCTATCCCATTGGGTTTACCTAATGCTGTTTATCTCTGGGAGATAAGCTCCTTTAGGCTGACGCCGGCGCCTTTGCGGTCCCAGGTGCTGGTTTGAATGCCGCGCTGTGATAGCTGCTTTTTCTTCACCTTGTTGGTGGGTGTTCTCGGTAGTTCGTCGATGATTTCTATATAGCGTGGCACCATGAAATGGGGCAGTGCGCGTGCCAGGAAACTCAACAGCGCCGGTGGTTCAACTACTGCGTCCTCCATGGTTACGATATAAACCAGAATATCGTCGTCGTTCTCATAGCCCGACGGAACACCCACCGCCACGCATTCCTTCACACCAGGAAAGTCAGCCACTGCAGCTTCGATATCAAACGAGGAGATATTCTCGGCCCGGCGGCGGATACGGTCGCCTTTGCGATCGATGTAGAACATGTTGCCGTTGCTATCCCTGACGGCGATATCTCCGGTATGAAACCAAAGGTTTCGCCATGCGTTCACGGTTTCTTCCGGCATACCCATGTAGCACAACATGGTAGTCCAGGGGTGCCTGGACCTGACCACAATTTCACCTGCGGTGCCGTCCGGTACCGGACGGTCTGTTTCCGGATCGACGACTTCCACGTCATACCATTCCGTTAGTACTTTGCCGCAGGAGCCAGGAACCGCGGGGGATTGCCGTGACGTCCAACATGGGCAGCCAACTTCACTCATACCCCACATTTCGATACCCTTGACGCCAAACCGCTCCAGAAAGGCATCACCATGACGTTTGGGCAATGGGCAGCACATCAGACGGGTAAGAACGTTATCTGAATCTTCGGACCGTGGCGGCTCTGCCTGGATCATTTCTATCATCGGTCCATGGGCAATACTGATGGTTGCTCCACTTTCCCGGATGCGATCCAGCCAACGTTTAGCGTCAAACTTTCGGTCAAGAACCAGTGTTCCGCCGGCGGCAAAGATGGCGAGTACTCCCATGAACTTACCGGCAATGTGAAACAGAGGGTGGGCGCTGTAGAACACGTCAGACGCGGTCATGTCTGTTTCCCCTGCGGTGGTGTTAGCCAACAGGCAGACATGGCCATGGGGCATCACCACGCCCTTGGCGGGACCAGTGGTGCCAGATGTGAACACCACAGACGCTGCATCGGAGGGCTGAATCTCTGGCCAAGGCTGCTTCAATAGTGTTGGCTTGGCGATGAGATCTTGGTGATGCCTTACGCGGATATTCCCTTTTGCCTCAAATGCTTTGACCAGTTCGCTAGGACCAGTTTCCGTGTTGTCGATAACGACAATCTGCCGGAGGCAGGAAAAGTCCCAAGTCAGTTCGGTAATACACGGCATTAAATCAGCATCGCTGACAATCAGGCTGGGTTTGGCCAGGTTGAGGACATGGGCCAAAGAGTTACCGCGATAGCCGGTATTCGCCGATACATCGACCGCGCCAACTAGCGCTGCAGCCATCCATGCGTGCAGTGCGGCAATACTGTTGGCAGCAAATATCAGGATACGATCACCGGGCTCAATACCTACCTGAAGGAAATGCGCTGCTAGCGCCTCCGCATGGGCCATAAACTGGCCATAAGTCTCTTGATTACCCGAGACCTCGCGGGCAAAAACTGCATCGGGTGAGGCCTCCAAGCGCCGTGCAGCCAATTTGGGTAATGTCCACTCAGAGAGCGAATCGGGAATCGCGAATGCAGGTAATTGTTCATTTAGAACCATAAAGCGTCTCCGGCTATCAAGGCGTGCCTTGAGAAATAAATTAACGATCAGTACTTGTCAAACTGGCTTGTGTATATTAATTAAATACTATACGGTCAGTAAGTAAAATGGAATGATGGAGGAAGCCAATGAAACCACTTTCTGGGATCACCGTGCTAGAGCTTGGCATGGTTATGCAGGTGCCACTTGCCGGGCAGATGCTTGGGGATTACGGCGCCGACGTAATTAAGATTGAGCGACCGCCCCGAGGCGACATTATGCGGGATCTCGACGAGGTCGGCACCGCCCGCGAAGATATGAGCTGCTATTACGCTGCGGTTGGTTGTAATAAGAGGACCCTGTGCCTCGACCTCAAGCAGGATGAAGGCCGAGAAGTCCTTGGCAAGCTGATTGATAACGCCGACGTGCTGATTCACAACTTTCGGCCCGGTGCCATGGAGCGACTCGGCTTTGGTTACGAGGAAGTCTCTAAGCGCAATCCCCGACTGGTGTATGCGGTTGGATACGCCTTTGGCGCAAAGGGCCCGTTATCAGGTATGCCGGGCCAGGATATGCTGGCGCAGTCTCTTAGCGGCTTTGCCATGAATGGGGTTGAGTCCGGTGGCCGCCCCCGTCTTACTGCCACCCCTACGGTCGACTATGCCACTGCGGCATCGTTATCTCAGGGGGTGCTGGCGGCACTTTTGGGACGGGAACGCACCGGTAAAGGTGACCTCGTAACTACTTCTCTGTTTGATGTCGCCATCGCCATGCAGCTACTGGAAACCTCCAGCCGCACACTTTACGACTACCGCACCGACTGGGTTCAGTACGCCATGATTTTCAAGACTCAGGACGGCTGGATCACCGTACTCACGCTGTTTCGGGACAACCCGCTGCAACTTATGTGCAAGGCGTTTAACGAAGACGACATGAGCGCAGACCCGCTGCTGGCCACCGCCACTCTGCAACGCAAGCATGCCAGCAAAGTACAAGAAAAATTCGGGCCTGTGATGGAACGTTACACCACCGATGAGTGTGTAAAGCGGTTATCTAAAACTGACATTCTGTGTGCCCCGGTGATGGATCTGGACGACACCTTGAAACATCCGCAAACCCTGCAGAACGATATTTTGCGGGAGGTGGACATACCCGGCCATGGATCAGTCCAACTGGTTGGCAATCCGGTAAAACTGGCCGGCCAGGGTAAAGAAATGCCACGGCCACCCGCCGCTCTGGGCGAATTTTCAAGTGAGATTCTGAGTGACTTTGGCTACTCCGAAGACGAGATCAGAGACTTCCAGGAACGCGGAGTTATTACCTGATTGGCAATCAAACACAATTAAGAGGGGCACTAATTCATGAACGTCAAATCAACATACGGCAATGACGAAAAGCGCTTGTTTGACCAAACCATTGAAGGTCTGGTGGAGCGGGCGCGTCTCACTCTGAAAAAACAATTAACTGGGTTTCCCCACTACGCCGACACGAAGACCGGAGAGTGGACTACCACGGAAGATGGTTTCTGGACGGGGGGCTTTTGGCCCGGTGTACTCTGGTTGAGCGGTCATTATTCTGGCGATTCATCACTCTGGCAAGCGGCCGAGGAGTGGGTAGAGCGCCTTGAGCCGAGGGTTGACTCCGATTCGGTATTTCGGGGCTTCCTGTTCTATTTTGGGTGCTCTGTTGGGGCAGATCTTGCGGGTAGCAGGAAAGCCGAGACACTGGCGTTAGCTGCGGCCAGTAGCCTGTACGCTACTTTTCGCCCAAATATCGGTCTGATGCCCTTGGGCACAGCGGCGGAAGAAGCCCACACGGTCGGCGAGAACGAAACCAACATCGACAGCCTATCAGCCAGCCTAGTGCTTGCCTGGGCTGCGGAGAAGACTGGTGACGATAAATTCAGGGATGTGGCAATCCGCCATGCCCTGACTAACGCTGACTTTTGTGTGCGCGAGGATGGCTCAGTATGCCAATCCGCTAGCTTTGACAACCAGACCGGGAAGTTGATCAAAACCTATACCCACAAGGGCTACGGCCCGAACTCTACCTGGGGCCGTGCGCAGGCTTGGGCTATGATGAGCTACGCTTATCTATCGGCACTGTATCCGGAGAATCGTGAAATCCGTGACTACGCCGAAAAAGTCTGCGGATGGTGGACTCAGAATGTACCCGATGACGGGGTGGCCTACTGGGATTTCGATGCGCCCCAGGAAGCCGACACTCCGAAGGACACCTCTGCCACCTCCATCGCCTGCTATGCCCTGCTGACACTGGCTACCGTCCTTGATGACCGCGAAACCGCGCAGGATTATCAACGCAAGGCTCGTAACACCGTCAAGACCCTTTGTCGTGACTATGTTGTGGCCGCGCCAGGGAGCACTGGTACCATCCCGCCCGCTATGCTAACACGAGGCTGCTTCGACCCAATGCGCGGTGTCGCCATTGAGCATGAGCTGATCTGGGGCGACTACTTTCTGCTGCACTGTTTGGGTATACTGACCGGTCGGTTATCTACCAACAAACCAGATGAATAATGACGGCATCAAGGCCTGGGTGTTCAGCCTCCGGGCCTTCTGCTGACTATCCGGGAACTGATTCTGAAACTGAGCAATATCGAGACCTACCTTTGAATATAGCAGGTCAGGGGCTGTGATGGCCCTATCGGGTTTCTCGAAAAACACCTTGCCAAGGTGATGGCGCTCCAAAACATGCGGAACTTGAGGAATGTGCATATTCTGACCCATCATGAACACCCATTCCGGCTGAAGATGAATACTTTTCAGGATTTTCCGGAATCGGTGTTCACGTTCAACCAGAATTAGTCTTGGCATATTGTCTATTCAACCGTTTGCTACCCTGGTTCGTTTTTGTAGGAACCAGGGTCACCCCCTCTGGCAGGATAGTTGGTCTGCATACTATGGTCTTCCGTCGCGGCATCATCGGTGAGCTACATCGGCTGGTCAATCGAAAAAAGGGTTGAAAACCATGCGTGTTATTTCTACACAGGAGGTAGCCGGCGCACTGGCATGGCCGGCCCTGATCGAGCGGCTGGCAACCACCTTCCGCGAAGGCGTGGAATCGCCACCCCGACACCATCACGCTATGCACCGCTCCGACGGTGAGGCCACCATGCTCCTGATGCCGGCCTGGGAAGAGGCAGGTTACATCGGCATGAAAATGGTCAACGTGTTCCCCCAGAACGCCAACGCCAGCCTGCCCGCTATTTCGGGTCTGTACATTCTCTGCGAGGGCCAGCATGGCACGCCGCTCGCCTGTATTGACGGCAGCGCCCTGACCAGCCGGCGGACCGCAGCGGCCTCAGCCCTGGCCGCCCGGGAACTGGCACGGCAGGACGCCGCATCGTTACTGGTGGTCGGCACCGGCAAACTGGCGCCAATGCTGATTGAAGCACACGCGGCCGTTCGCCCCATCCACACCGTGCGGATCTGGGGCCGAAATCCGGACAAGGCAGAAGCCCTGGCAGAAAAATTCAGAGATCGATTCGACTGCCAGGCGGTAACCGATCTGGAAACCGCAGTGCCAGAGGCAGACATCATCAGCTGCGCAACCCTGTCAACTGAACCGCTGATCCAGGGGGAATGGCTGAAACCTGGCAGCCACCTGGATCTGGTGGGCGCATTCCGGCCAACCATGCGGGAAACCGACAGCCAGTGCCTGGCCCGCAGCGAGGTCTTTGTCGACACCTACGCTGGCGCCCTCGGCGAGGGGGGCGACATCCTCCAGGCCATGGATGAAGGAAAGTTCAATGAAACCGATCTGCGTGCCGAGCTGGCTGAGCTGCTGCGCGGCGAAAAACCGGGACGCACCAGCGATGAGGCCATCACCCTGTTCAAATCTGTGGGTGCCTCGCTGGAAGACCTGGCCGCCGCCATCGAAGTGTGGGAAGCCCTCAACGCAACCTGACAATGTCGTTCCGCTTAGCGAATGCCCAAAAAGTTCTTTCGAGTCTATTGATCGAGGATATCGATGATTTCGCGCGTATCCTTGATGATCGTGTAGACACGATCTTCAACCTCTACTCGCTGACGATCTCGGTCAATCGTCCACAGTGAAGGGGATGTTAGTAAATCACGATCCTCAAAAAAGTTATCAAACATAATAGAGAGTACCGATGGACTGCGGCTAGAACCTGACGACACTCTGGTCTGTGAACTGCCGTACTTCGAGAAGATTATAGACGTGGCGGAGAGTTTTTTTTCAGGAACAGCTGACGCCTCATTCGAAGTATTCAAAGCATATAACAATTCAAGTCAGAAGGACGCGCTAAAGCGCGTCTCTGCTTGAGGCGTTAAATCGAGCAATTTGCTCTTTGAAGCACTGTCTAGGTTGCCCTAAATGACCGGACTCGGCGCGGCAAAAAGGTCTGCTTTCCAATGGAAGCGTGGATCTTTAAAAAGGATTTACGAATGTTCGCTTTTGTTTAGGTGCTTCGGTCTCAAAGCGGACGTTCAGACAGTGCGATAACGCACGCCATCACCGGTGGCAAAACCGCAGCGAAGCGGAGGGTTTGGCATCTGGTGCATGGCATGGTTATGTGTTTATGATTAAGGCCTTACTCCAAATGCTTTATGTATTTCTTTACCACAATTTCCAGACCATACCGGGATATCTTGATCACCTCCCTGTACACAAGTAACTCTAAATAGCTCGTTTCCATTTATCCCGATAACTGTAACTGATCGAGCAATATTTTCCATTTCAATTTTTACAATAGCTAGCTTTTTGTCTTTAACCGTGACATATACCGAACTTGACAAAACACTAGACTTAAATTCTTCTGGGGTATATCCCATATCTAAGTATATTTTTCTTGATTTCTCCAAAGACATATTAACAATCCAGTCTTCTAGCCTTTCGAGAGTAGGTTGATCTAAATCTTTTTCTGTTAAGCCTTGAGAGCTTTGGCTAGTGGTAAAGGCGATAACAGGTGCGACTTCATTTTGCTGCAAACTCTGTTGTTCTGCATCCGGAAATTTAGCTTGGGCAGGAAGCAGTGATAGTGTTATGAAAGCAAGAAATACTGAAGCTATCAGATATAAAATCGGCAAAACTGATTTTATTATCAATTTTACCTGCCTAGATATATCGCTATCCTCTATGACATTAATAAGCTTCTTAGATAAAAAATAGCCAAGCGCTACAGCTCCAATAGCCACTATGGCAGCGATAATGCCATAGTAGGAAGCAGATGATGAATTGCCTCCCTTAAGATCACCAATAATAATCTTCGATAGACCACTTGCGTCTGTGTAAATTTTTAGGCAGATTCCTGCCCAAAGGTGGTAAACCACCCACCAACTGCGGGGCCGTTTTGGCTTTTTCTCTGGACTGACCATTTCTCCTTCTGTCCATTTATCCATGCGGCGCTCCCCATACATAAATTAATTTATGCTTACTGGAATTTGACTTCTTTGGAGGTAATTATAGGTATCTTTACCCCTGCTGCTCTCATTCTCCTCAGAACTACTCGCGTACTGGGGACGTCGATATTCCGGCTCTTGGCCATTTCAACGACTGTACCGGCAATCTTGTATTCGCCACAGTCAGGGCATTTCACGTGTTCGTAATCACCCGTTGGGAGTTCCTTTGTAGATTCAGATTTGCAAATGTGGCATTTCATCATGATCTCCTCGACGAGAGGGGCACACACATAACCGCTGCGAGGATGCGCGCCCTTGGAATGGAGCCGGAGGCGCAATGTAAAGGGTGTCGCCGTGCCTGGTCCTGTTATGCTCAGCCACGAGTTCGCCCGGCACTAATTTCAAGCTCTTGCTCCCGCTGTTTCTCACCCAGTTCCTCTTCAAAGCTATCGATAGCATTTCTCGTATCGATAATTTTCTCGATTATCTGCTCTAAAGACTCTATCGAAAACTGAACGAGTTCATGCTCCAAGCCTTGCTTGCCTATCTTGAAACGAACATGGGTATAGCCTTCTTCGTCAGTGTGCTGCCAGTTGGCATGTACGACCCTATTCCTTAGGGTCCCACACTCTCTCAGGTGCGAAATTACCCCAGCGAAAGCAGGAATTTCCCAACCGCACTGCCGTAGCTCTTCACTTCGGAACCTTTCGTACAGATCAACCTTGGTTGCATACATCATGTTATGCAGCACTAACAGACCTTTGTGATCTGTCCGATCAGAAATGTTCTCGCAGATAACTTCATCAAGATCGAATTCTAAAGAGTTGAAGAACAAAATCACTTCACCAATCAAAGGCAATAAATTTTGAACGTAGTCATACGCCTCTTCGGTATCCCCGAGACCATCTAGGATGTACTGACCGACTGGTGACTTCCTATTCTTCAAATCTGAAATCCTTAGGTGTTCTAGTGCATAACGCCCGGCTCACCAGCGGCCAAACCGGAGCGGTTTTTGTGATAAAGTGCAGCGCAGCGAAACCACAAAAACTGCGGAGGTTTGGACGTCTGCGTGAAGCCGTTTGTTATGTGCTTGCTGATGCATACTCGTTTTTTACTATTTGTTGTGCTTTGGACGCTGCTTCCTTAGTACTGGCAAATTCTTCCTTGTAGAAATAGAAGAACGCAACGTTATACTGCGCAAGCTCTATAAAAATAAAATTGTTAGTTGAGTGAAAAAAGTGAAAGTCCGGGTTCGTTGTGCGGAATACACATAGTGAATTTAGTTTAGCCGCTTTTGATTTTACGGATAGAACCTTTAGAGCATTTCTTAAGTTTGAAAACACCTTTGACGGGCTTTGATCCATTGGCCCTTGAAACATGGCGATGGGCATTTTTCCAATATATGGAATATAATCCGAGCCTTTAACTTTGTTCAGATTTCTTTTTAAGTCAAGAACATGAAATTTGTATTCTAGCGTCTCAAGCCAAAGAATGATCTTTTCTATGTCATCGTCAGTATAGTAACCTTCAATTAGATCAATGTCAGTGAATTTGTGCTTTAAATATCTCTCCAGCTCCCCGAGGATACTGTTGTTACAATCTTTACAAGCAGGAACCGTCGTTTTGTTGTAGGTCTGTGAAGCTTTGTTCGTCGTCGTTACAAAGTATCTTTTCGTGCAGCGATCATAAACCCACTGAGGAATTACGTGCTCTTTGGTTAGATCATCATCTTCACCGCAAAAAATACAGATCTTCGTCGCGTGATCACTAATCAGCGAATCAATCACAAATTTTTGATTGTTCCGTATCTTTTTTCGGAACTCGACAAGCTTTTGATTCAGCCCCATTCTCGAACATTTCCCCCTGACACATAACAGCAATTTGGCAACGCGCTTTATCATTGCAAAAATTTGGCTGCGTCATTATTGCCGAATTTGAACCATCAATCGCGCTGCACATAAAACGATAAAACAATAGCTTAGCCGAGCAAGACCACCTCTGCCATGCAATCATTCAGCGTCTGAAATTTGCTCCGCCAATCACACTTGATGAAATGGCTGTGATGAGCTTGCAGGCTCTGGAGGAAAACCCTGACTCAAATGTTCGCTTTTGTTTTTCCTGAATCAAAGCCGCCAGAGTAAAATTACAGGTATAAACTAGCGTATGGCTCGGATCTGACACCATGAGCTCGCTGTTGGCGGAGCATGGATTGAATGCCTGATGCATTAAATGTAACCGCGCTGACGCATCTTTTCGATGAATGCTTTGCATTGATCAGACTGGCGAATAACTTCAGGGTCCAGTCGAACAGTGCCTTGACCCACTATTCGCACATGCGGATTTGGATGCTCTCTGAGCAGTCGACGGATTCTCTGCGTTTACTCACAGGCGGAGAGCAATTTTGATAGGCCCATCTCTAGTTCTTCCGGAAGCTTTGATTCGGATTCCCGGATACATCAAAAAGACAGTTTTTTCTGAGATCGCACAGTTCTTTGGCGGGCAATTGCTCCTCACACATTTTCAAATGTGGCTTCTGTATTTTTGGAAGCACGGATTTCAAGCACTTTTGGAAGGAGATAGTTGGGAAACTTAGTGGCCCGCGAATTTCGGCCTTTGTGTACAGCAAACACGTTATCGGAGAGGGGAGAAGGAGGCGGCCACAACACCCAACCTATGACACCATAATGTGGCCGTTCCGGCCAATTTATGGTGTCACGACCAAGGATGTTGTAAGTGCTTGAAAAGTGGTGGGCCCAGCAGGACTCGAACCTGCGACCAAGGGATTATGAGTCCCCTGCTCTAACCAACTGAGCTATAGGCCCGTTCAGCGAACGCTGTTTTGAGAGGTGTTTCCGGAGGGGGAAACAAAGCGGGCGCCATTATACCGGTGAGGTGTGGCGCCCGCTACTGTTTGGGAAATTATCCCTGATTGCCCTGGTCGTCGATAAAGCCGCGCAGGTGATCGGAGCGCGAAGGGTGACGCAGTTTGCGCAGGGCCTTGGCTTCGATCTGACGGATCCGCTCCCGGGTTACGTCGAACTGCTTGCCGACTTCTTCCAGGGTGTGGTCGGTGTTCATCTCGATACCGAAGCGCATCCGCAGCACCTTGGACTCGCGGGCGGTAAGGCCGGCCAGTACCGAGCGGGTGGCTTCGCGCAGGCCTTCGGCGGTGGCGGAATCCACCGGGGAGAGGGCCTGGATATCTTCGATGAAGTCGCCCAGATGGCTGTCTTCGTCGTCGCCGATCGGGGTTTCCATGGAGATCGGCTCTTTGGCGATCTTCAGTACCTTGCGGATCTTGTCCTCCGGCATTTCCATGCGCTCGCCCAGTTCTTCCGGCGTGGGCTCGCGGCCCATCTCCTGCAGCATCTGGCGGGAGATACGGTTGAGCTTGTTGATAGTCTCGATCATGTGCACCGGAATACGGATGGTGCGGGCCTGGTCCGCGATAGAGCGGGTGATGGCCTGACGAATCCACCAGGTGGCGTATGTAGAGAACTTGTAGCCCCGGCGATACTCGAACTTGTCCACGGCCTTCATCAGGCCAATGTTGCCCTCCTGAATCAGATCCAGGAACTGAAGGCCACGGTTGGTGTACTTCTTGGCGATGGAAATAACCAGACGCAGGTTGGCCTCGACCATCTCTTTCTTGGCACGGCGGGCTTTGGCTTCACCGATGGAGACGCGACGGTTGATTTCCTTGATGTCAGCCACGTCCAGATCCACTTCGGTCTGCACGTTCTGGATCCGCTTCTGCAGGCGAACAATCTCGTCGATACGCTCGGCCATGGGCGCCGCGTATGGCTTCTTGCTCTTGGCGATCTTCTCCGCCCAATCCAGGTTGGTCTCGTTGCCCGGGAACGACTTGATGAAGTCCTTGCGGGGCATTTTGCACTCGCGAACACAGATCTGCATGATCGCGCGTTCGTTTTCTCGAACCAGGTCATTGGTGGAGCGAACCACGTTGACCAGCTCGTCAAACGCCTTGTTGGCAAGCTTGAACGGTGCGAACACCTGGCCCAGCTCGTTCAGGGCTTCCTGGTTTTTCTTGTCGGAACGGCCGTGCTTGGCCAGGGCCTTGTTCGCGGCATCCAGCTTTTCGTTGAGCAGTTCGAACCGGAGACGGGTCTCTTCCGGATCCGGGCCGTTATCGGTTTCTTCTTCCGAGGAGTCGTCGTCATCGTCTGAATCCGAGTCGGAATCATCAGAGCTTTCGGGTGTGGTGTCTTCACCCATGAACGGCTCGGCGTCGTCCGGATCGAGGAAGCCCGTTACGATGTCGCTGATGCGACCTTCGTTTTCGAGAATACGGTCGTAGGCCTGGATCACCGTGCCGGCGGTACCCGGGAAGTGGGCAACAGCGGCCATCACATCGCGGATGCCTTCTTCGATGCGCTTGGCGATGACAATTTCGCCTTCGCGGGTCAGCAGCTCAACGGTGCCCATTTCACGCATGTACATGCGCACAGGGTCCGTGGTGCGGCCGGCGTCGGTCTCAACAGCGGCCAGAGCGGCAGCGGCTTCAGCGGCGGCGGCTTCGTCAGCGGTGGAGTCACCCTCGGTCATCAGCAGGGTATCGGCGTCCGGTGTTTCTTCGCACACCTGGATACCCATGTCGTTAATCATGCGAATGATGTCTTCGACCTGATCCGGATCGGCGATGTCTTCCGGGAGGTGGTCGTTTACCTCGGCGTAAGTCAGGTAACCTTGTTCCTTGCCTCGTGCAATGAGGTCTTTCAAACGTGATTTTTGCGAATTGCCTGACATAGACACCCTGTAAACTCGCTTTTAGAAGGAAAAAAGTTAAACAGCCATTATAGCTGTCGCTTAGTTGCTCTGCCACCAAGGAGCCTAGGCTCAAAGGTTAGATGGTGATCAGTGCCTCAAGTTTCAAGTGCTGCTAGTCCCCGGTGCCGCTGCTCAGGGCCCTCAGCTCCTGTCGTTCCTCACTCGAGAGGTTGGACAGGTTTCGTAACAGTGTGGCAAGCCGCTGCTGGCGGGATGCCTCTTCGTTCGGGCTCAGAAGCTCCCGGGCGGCGGCCAGTGTGCTCTCACGCGCCGGAATATGTTCAATCCCGTCAAACAGGTGGTAAAACCGCTCCCGAGCGGTCGTATCCAGTGCCAGCGTGCGCACCAGTGTTTTCCGGTTCAGGATCTCGTTCGCCAGAATCCACTCGGCAAAATTCCGGGCCTGATTGAACTGCCGGGAACTGCGGGCCAGTTCGGTAACCTCGGTGGCCAGGTCCGGTGCTTCCAGCAGGGCAAGGCACAGAATGCTGTCCTTGCTGAGCTTTACATCAATGCGATCTTCGGAAACCCGGTCCCGTCGCTCGCTGTTCCGCCATCCTTTCTGGCCCTGCTGGCGGTTTTGCCACTGGTTCCGGCCACCGCAAAGACGGAGCATTTCGTGCCACATGGCATCCCGGAGGGTGCTTCTGGGCATCTTGTTGAGCAGCGGTTCAACCCTGGCTCGCAGTTCGCCCCGGTGCTCCGGCAGTTGCAGGTCCAAACCTTCGCTCTGCCGGTCAAACAAATACCGTGACAGAGGCGTTGCCCCTTCAATGCGCTTCTGGAACGCCTCGGGCCCCTCCTTGCGCACCAGGGTGTCCGGGTCCTCGCCCTGGGGCAGCATCAGGAACTGAAGGTGCAGGCCGTCGGCCATCAGTTCCAGTGCGTTCTCCATGGCCCGGTCGGCGGCCCGGAAACCGGCCTGGTCGCCATCAAAGCAGAACACAATGTGCCTTACCTGCTTCAACAGGGCTGTCAGGCTGTCCTGGTTCGTCGCCGTGCCCAGTGTCGCAACCGCATAGTGAATGCCGTGCTGGGCGAGGGCGATCACATCCATGTAGCCCTCAACCACCAGCAGCTTGTCCAGCTGCCGGATGGCCTGCTTGGCTTCAAACAGACCGTAGATCTCTCGGCTCTTATGGAATACATCCGACTCCGGGGAGTTGATGTATTTCGCCTTGTCATCGCCCAGGGTGCGGCCGCCAAACGCCACGGTTCTGCCCCGGGTGTTACGAATCGGGAACATTACCCGGTTGCGGAACAGGTCCCTGGGCCTGCCGTACTTGTCGGAAACCGTGCCGGTTTCGATCAGCGGGCCCTGCAGGTCCTTGCTGGCGGCATCAAACAGGGCGGTCCCTGTTGAGGGCGCGTAGCCTACCTGATACTGCTCGATAATGGCATTGTCCAGGCCCCGTTGTTGCAGGTAATCCCTGGCATAGGCGCCTTGCTGGCCCTTCAGTGATGTCTGGTAGAAGCGGCTGGCAAAATCCAGGGCGTCGGTTAATGTTCGTGCCTGCTGGATTTCCTGCTTTGCCGCCCGGTCGTAGGGCACTTCCAGCCCCGCCCGTTTGGCCAGTTCCTCAACCGCCTCGGTAAAACCCAGGCCTTCAAACTCCCTGACAAAGCTGATGGCATCGCCATGGGCGCCGCAACCGAAACAGTGGTAAAAGCCCTTGTCCGGCCGGACATTGAACGAGGGTGTTTTCTCGTCATGGAACGGGCAGCAGGCCTTGTAGTTGGCTCCGGCTTTCTTGAGCGTGATGCGTGAACCGATCAGTTCCGCCAGGTCGATACGATCCAGCAGGTTTTCAACAAACTGTTGAGGGATCAGTCCGCTCATGGGGGCTCCACATCAGGCCGTCATCGGAGTTGGCCAATAGCCAAAAATGCCGCCGAAGCCAGGCCTCGGCGGCATTTTTGAGTCGCTCTGTGCAGCCTGCGGCTGTACAGGCAATCAGTGCTTTGCAGTCAAGCGGCGTCAGATAAAACTTAGTACAGACGCTCGAACTTGCGCTGTTCCCGCTGAAGCTTCTTGAGATGACGCTTAACGGCAGCGGCTGCTTTGCGCTTGCGAACAGCGGTCGGCTTCTCATAGTGCTCACGACGACGTACTTCGGAAAGTACCCCTGCTTTTTCGCAGGAACGCTTGAAGCGACGCAGTGCTACGTCAAACGGTTCATTCTCTTTCACTTTAACAGCTGGCATTCGAAAATCACCTACCTGATAGATTCGGTTTCAATTTTGTCCGTCTGGCGAGGCCAGACCGGTTCTCGATCCCTGGTCAGATTGGCTAAAACTCGACCAGTGCATATTTTAGGGCGGCAATGATAGCGCCTGCCTTATGGCAAGGTCAATGTTTGTTCGATGAATCTGCCAGTGGGTTTCGGGTTTCTGCTAAAATGCGCGTCGTTTTAATTTCTGCCAACCAATGTGGCCCGACATTATGCTGATTCTAGGTATCGAAACCTCCTGCGATGAAACCGGCGTAGCGCTGTATGACACCGAAACAGGGCTGCTGGGGCACGCCCTGTTCAGTCAGATTGACATGCACGCGGATTACGGCGGTGTCGTGCCTGAGCTGGCGTCCCGGGACCATGTCCGCAAGCTCCTGCCGCTATGCGATCAGGTGCTGTCAGATGCCGGGAAAAGCCGGGTCGACATAGAGGGAATTGCTTACACCGCCGGGCCGGGACTGGTGGGAGCCCTGATGGTGGGTGGTTCGGTGGCCCATGCGCTGGGCTTCGCCCTGGGCATTCCTGTGTTGGGCGTCCACCACATGGAAGGGCACCTGCTGGCGCCCATGCTGGAAGACAATCCTCCCGCGTTTCCCTTTGTGGCGTTGCTTGTTTCCGGCGGCCACACGCAGTTGGTAAGGGTTGATGGCATTGGCGAGTACGAGATGCTGGGCGAGTCGGTGGACGACGCCGCCGGCGAGGCTTTTGACAAGACTGCCAAGATGCTTGGGCTGGACTATCCCGGTGGCCCGCGGGTAGCGGCGCTCGCGGAAAAGGGAGTCGAAGGCCGCTACCGTTTCCCGAGGCCAATGACTGACCGGCCCGGGCTGGATTTCAGTTTCAGCGGTCTGAAAACCTTCACGCTCAATACCGTCAATGCTGCACGCGAGGCGGGCGGACTGGATGACCAGACCCGGGCGGATATCGCCCTGGCGTTTGAAGCCGCTGTGGTCGACACACTGACCATCAAATGC